>ENA-ORNP01002093-ORNP01002093.1-human-gut-metagenome-genome-assembly--contig:-NODE-2093-length-17684-cov-3.961484_pt1 | contig 17684 bp, 6 predicted proteins | sample MGYA00242119_ERZ509030 | MGnify/ENA primary metagenome ERZ509030 (study PRJEB26280, sample SAMEA2338708) | human gut metagenome | biome: human gut; feature: human-associated habitat; material: faeces... | reverse complement strand
ATACTTATTTTAGGAAGTTCTGGAAATTCATCTGGATTCATTGTAGCAAGTTTGTATAAAGAACCTTCACACTCTATTACTAATAAATTTTTATCATCTAAAGAAATACTTATTTCAGAATCAGGTAATCTTCTTATTATTTCACTAAACATTATTGCATTAACTACTGTTGCACCTTGTTCTTTTACTTCACAGTGAATAACATATTCAATTCCTATTTCTAAATCATATGTTGTTAATTTTACTTCATCATCATTTGTTTGAATTAATATTCCTTCTAGTACAGGCATTGTTGTTTTTGTTGCGACCGCTTTTGTTACGGAATTAATAGCTTTAAGGATATTGTCCTTTTCACAAACAAGTTTCATTTTGCATCTTTCTCCTTTATATATAATATAATATTTTATGTCATTTTTGAGAATGACTTTATATTTGATAAAAGTCAAAAAAAAAATTGAAAAACTATTTACAATAATTTGCTGTTTTGGTAAAATTACAATTGATAAATATCGTTTGAAAATTCTGCAAAATAATTTATATAAATAAGAAAAGGAGAGATACTAAAGAAAAATAATAAATAAAAATTTACATAGGAGAGATGAAAAGATGAACGTATTGGAGAGAAAAAGAGGAATTACATTAATAGCACTTGTAATAACAATTATAACAATATTGATATTAGCAGGAGTAAGTATTAATTCAATAATTGGAAAAAATGGTATAGTAGAAAGAGCCCAAACTACAGGAAAAATACAAACAGTAGCGTCTATAAAAGAAGCACTAGAACTAGAAAAGGGCGATTTGCTAGTAAATAGTAAGACAGTGAACTTAAATAATTACTTAGACCAGATTAGTAATGGGGATAAGAAATATGAAATTAGCTCTAAAGAGATAATAGATGATAAAAATGCAGAAATAATAGTAGACGATAAATATAAATTTGCATTAAAAGATACCGAAGAAGGCGATGTAGAGGTAACATATCAAGGAGTTGCGGCTTCGAGTGATTTATCTATTTCAGCTAAAAGTGGGACATATGTGTATCCAAACAGTGGGACATTTACGGTAACGAATAATGTCTCAGGAGGAGAGCTAACAGTAAGCTCAGATGCAACCAATATTGCAACAGCCACTATTGAAGGAAATACAGTAACAGTAGTGCCAGGAACAATAGCAGGAAAAGCAAACATAATTGTAAAGAGTTCAGCAAATGGAGATTATGCTGAAAATAAGGTAGTGCATGTAGCAACAGTTCAAAATGGAACGATAGAATTAAGTGTGACGCCATATACAGGAATATATGATGGAAACGCACATGATGCAATAACAAAAATAAATGTAAATCCAACAGATGCAAAAATAGAATATTCAATTGATGGGGAAAATTACAGTGAAACAGTTCCAACAATAACAGAAACATCGTCATTTACAGTAACAGTAAGAGCAAGTAAAACAGGGTATAAGACACAAATAATAACGGAAACAGTAAAGGTAAACAAGGCAGAAGGAAAATTAACGCTATCAGCAACGAGTGGAACATTAACATATCCAACAAGTGGAACATTTACAGTAAGTGGTAACACCGGAACATTGAGTGTAGCATCCAATAATACAAATATAGCAACAGTAAGCGTAAGCGGAAACACAGTAACCGTAAAACCAGGAACAACAGCAGGAAAGGCAACAATAACGGTAACAAGTGCAGAAGCAAGCAATTACAACGAAAAGTCTGCAACATATGAAGCAACAGTTCAAAATGGAACAATAAGTTTAAGTGCAACACCATATACAGGAACATATGATGGAAAAGCACACAATGCAATAACCAAAGTAACAGTAACACCAAGTGATGCAAAAATAGAATATTCAACCGATGGAAAAACATATAGTACGACAATGCCAAAAATTACGAATACTTCATCATTTACAGTAACAGTAAGAGCAAGCAAAGCAGGATATAAAACACAAAGTACAACACAGACTGTAAAAGTTGGAGGGCAGATAGTAATAGGAACTACAAAAGTAGTAGAAAACAGTAATGGAAGTGGAACAGCAATAGCAGCTAATGGAGCTTTGACAGGCAAAGATTTATATATAACATTTAGCCATTCAATAGCATCAGGAAGCACAAGTGTATCACCTAGTTTGCCATATAAAGTTACTAAGAATGGAACTTACACGTTTACAGTAACAGGTACAAGTAATGGAATAACAAGTAAAAAGACAGTTAGTGTTACTGTAAATCAATATATGAGTTCATCAACTGGCTCTAACCCATATTTGCCAGGCAATGACTTTAAAAAGGTGGATGGCACAGACTTAAGTAACGGATTAGTAATAGAAGATAAAGATGGAAGTCAGTATGTATGGATAGAAGTACCAAAAACATCTACGGTATATCCAACAGCAGGAACTAATATAACTAATTTTGATAGTGCAGCATACACAAAAATAACAGCGGATTTAGAAAATTATACAAAAGCATACAAAAGCGGAGGGTATTCAGATGCAGATGATGATGCAAAACATGTAATGTTAAAAAGTGTATATGAAAATGGAGGATTTTATATAGGAAGATTTGAAGAGGGAACTGCTAATGCAAAAGAGTCAACAACAAAAGGCACAAGCGCTGGTCCAGTTTCAAAAATAAATATGTATCCATATCGTTCATTAACACTTCCAGAAGCAATGGACTTGACTAAAAAAGTTAATGCAGGTAATCGAACTTGTACTTTAATGTATGAGGTTCAGTGGAACTTAGTTTTGGCACATCTTCATAATAAAGGTAATATAAGTGATACAGTATTAACACAAAATAGTGACTCTATAGGAAACACATCATCAGTATCATTTACATTAAATAGAGGTAAATATTATGCTAATTATAATAGAGGTTGGCAGGCTTATAACGTGGATTACTATAATGAGGATGATGAATATTATTTAGTAAAGAGTAAGGTAAAACAAAAGCATGCTGCATTATTAACAACAGGTGCAGCAGATAGAAATAAAGTTATGAATATTTATGACTTTGCAGGTAATTTAACTGAATGGACTATTGGAGTATATAGCAGTACACACTGGCCTTGTGTTGTTAGAGGAAATAGTTATAATTCAGGTTCAAATGCTGCAAATCATGGTTATTATGCATGGTATGAATATGATGGTAATATAGGCTTCAGAGTTTCAATATATTGATATTATAAAATATAGAAAGTCTATTGAAATGTAATATGTCAGTGACATTCAAAATAAAATGAACCAAAATTGTTAGATGAAAACGTCTAACAATTTTGGTTATTTGAGTATATAGAAAAAATTGTGTAAAGTTAAAAAATAAGCCTTCTTATGATAAAATAAAAAAGTCATAAGGAGGTTTTAAATATGGCAAAAAGAGAAAAAATAAGTGAAGAAAGAAGAAAATTAATACAGGAATTTATAAAAAGCAATGATTTAAAAACAACAGGAGACATACAAGAAGCAATAAAGGATTTATTTAAGGATACAATACAGGAAATGTTGAATGCAGAATTAACAGAACATTTAGGATATGAAAAAAACGAATATAGAGAAAATAATGAAAATTATAGAAATGGATATAGCCCAAAGACAGTACATTCAACAGAGGGAGATATAACATTAAATGTGCCAAGAGACAGACAAGGAACATTTGATCCAATAATAGTAGAAAAAGGACAAAAAGATATATCAAGCATTGAAGAAAAAATAATAAGAATGTATGCAAGAGGAATGTCAAATCAAAATATATATGAAGAAATGCAAGAACTTTATGGAGTAAAAGTAAGTCCAGATATGGTAACCGCAATAACAGATAAGATAATCCCAGAGATACGAGAATGGCAAAAGAGACAGTTAGAAGAGCAATATGCAATAGTATTCGTAGATGCAACATATTTCAATGTAAAACAAGATGGAATAGTAGTAAAAAAGGCAGTATACATAGCATTAGGAGTAACAATGACAGGAGAAAAAGAGATACTTGGATTTTATATAGGAGAATCAGAAAGTGCAAAGTATTGGACAAGTATATTAAATGAAATAAAAAATCGAGGAGTAAAAGATATATTAATAATGTGTTCAGATGGTTTAAAAGGGTTAAAGGAAGCCATAGGAGCAGTATATCCAATGACAGAATTCCAGAGATGTATAGTGCATATGATACGAAATACATTGCAGTATGTATCATATAAGGATAGAAAAGAATTAGCTCAAGATTTAAAGCAAATATATCAAGCAGCAACAGAAGAAGCAGGATATAATAATTTAATTGAATTAGAAGAAAAATGGAGTAAAAGAAGAGTATCGTTAGACAATTGGATAAATAATTGGGAAAACATACAACCATTCTTTAAATATGGACCAGAGACAAGAAAAATAATGTATACAACAAATGCAATAGAAAGTTTAAATAATTGTTACAAAAAATTACGTAAGATAGTGTATTATATGGTGTGTAAATTTTATTTACACATCATATTTTTTGTATTTATAAAATCCCAAGATTGTCTTAGGGTTCGGTAAAGCTTACAGCAATGAGTAGACAAAAGGACTCCCTTCGTATATAATCTAATTGCGACTGACAGGAAGCAATTAGATTAATATGAAGGGAGAATGTTTAAATTGAAAGATATCAAAGTAAACGATATACAGAGTTTATCACATACAACATGGAATTGCAAATACCATATAGTGTTTGCACCCAAATATAGAAGAAAAGTATTTTATGATGAGAAAAGATTAGAAATAGGACAAATATTAAGGCAATTATGTGAGTGGAAGGGAATAGGAATAATCGAAGCAGAAGTGTGTCCAGACCATATACATATATTGATAACGATACCGCTAAAGTACAGCATATCAAGTGTAATGGGATTTCTAAAAGGAAAAAGCAGCATAATGATATATAGCAAATGGGGAAACATGAGATATAAATATAGAAGTAGAGAATTTTGGCGCCGAGGATATTACGTGGATAAAGTTGGAAAGAACACGAAGAAAATAAAAGAATATATAGCCAATCAATTAAAAGAAGATAAAATAAGTGATCAAATGACAATAGAAGAAATAGACACCTTTAAGGGGTAGCGACTGACGGTTGCAAAAGTCAGCCGCAAAGGCCACTTCAGTGGAGGCCAGTAGAGAAGCCCTTTTGGCGTAGAGGAAAAACCACCAGCTATGCTGGTGGAAATTCTTTTTAACTAAAATAATAGAATGAACAACTTCAAAGTAAAAAAATTAGCAAGCTCTTTAGAGCTTGCTATTACTGGTTGCGGGAGATAGACTCGAACTACCGACCTTTGGGTTATGAGCCCAACGAGCTGCCAACTGCTCCACCCCGCGATGTCTGAACTTTTTTAATTATACAACTTATATACATACTTGTCAATAAAATTTGAAAAAAATTTGCATTTGCCCATATTTTGTGCAATTTAAAAGCTAGCATAAACAGCTAAATTATTGTTTTTAAATTTAATATATAATAGTTTTCTTTAACAAGATAATTTACTTTTGATAGACCTTGACTGTAAGTTCATACTATATTGTATGAATTTTTCACTCTAAATATTCAAAAATAATAAAATTATTACAAAACAGAAAAAATCATAGGGAAATCAAGCAAAATAAATATGAAACAAGATTTACATAAAAATTGTAAAACACTAAAATGCTTAAAAATAAGCCTTTATTCGACTCTAAATTTTAACATAAAATATCTCACAACAAATTACGTGCAAAAAAATGTAATAAAAATTTAATAAAAGTGCTTTTAACCCTTTCCGCAAGCGAATTTCAGTTGTACGCTAGGCAAGGAAAAAATATCCATTGCAAAACATAAATTAAAAATGTAATAATAAATATATATAACTTAAGAGTGAAAATGGGAGGAAAAATATGCAAGCAAAAATATCCAAGTTTATAGCCGCAATGTTAGCCCTAGTAATTATATTTGCAAATTCGTGGTCGGTAGTAAGCTATGCTGCAGAAGTATTTTTAAGTGAAAAGGAGTTAGAGAATCAAAACACTACATCAAAAGATGGAAGTGTAGATTTTGATGTGCAGTATACCAATGGAAAACACAGTGCAACATTAAATATTGACGAGAAAAATACCAAGCTAAATATTGCTGTATCATTAAAAAAGAGTGGCTATGTTAAAGATCTTGCAATAGATTTTTCTTCTTCAAACTTTGAAATAGATCAAATAAATGATGAAAATACAAATGAAAATGGTAATGCAGCCCAAACAACAGTGGCTAAAAAGATTCAGAATTTTGATGCAGAAAACAAGAAAATTACATTCGGACAGATAACAAATAAAGAGCAAATTTCAGAGCAAATATATATTAATCCAATCATTAAAGAGGAGATAGGCGAAGACAATTTTAGCAGGGATAATAAAATTAAACTTACTTGCACATTTGTAAATACAGATGCAAAAGAAACAAAGGTTGAAAAAGAAATAGTTCTTCATACAGAGTGGACTGCAAAAAACGTGGAAACAGAATTAAATTATGAAACAATCAAATATATTCCATATGCATCAAATGAAGAAAACAAAATAATTGTTCAAGGAAAAGTAACAACGAACGTAAAAAACTACGTTTTACCAGTTAAGAAAACAAATATAAACATTAGTATTCCACAAATTGCAGGGGAATATCCAGAGAAAGTATCAGTTATAAATAACACAGAAGAAATAACAAAAGAACTTAATAAAGAAAATATTACATATGATGAAAAAAACGGATCCTTAACGATAAAAGAAAACAATGAAATAAAAAATAATAAGATACAATGGCAAAAAAACAAGCCACAAAAATATATAGTTACATATATTTATTCTGCTAAAGCATATGAAAAAATAAAAGAAACATCCATAAAATTGAATTATAAGTTAAATTCGGAAATTACATTATATAGTAATAATGAATTAACAATAAAAAAAGAAATAACAGCAGAACAAGTACAAAAAGAAAAACTAGGAGAAATTGCAGATATTACATTAGAAAACCCTAATGAGGGCATTTACAAAGGGTACATGTATAACAATAAGGTTACTGCCGAGGAAAATAAAAGAGAAACAGACATCGCAAATAGATACACATTAAACATTGCATATTCAAATTTAATAGATTCTTTTACAATCTCGCAAAACGATGATAAATTTACAACAAGTAAAGAACAAGAATATAAAGCCAATATTTATAATAAAGAATTAAAAATGTCAAAGCAAGAATTTGAAAACGTCTTGGGAACAGATGGTAAGATTGAAATTCAATCTAAAGATGGAACACTTTTAAGTACAATTGATAAAGATACAAAAGCAGAACAAAATGAAATTAAAATTGACTTAGCATCATTTAGAACTGAAAACATTGTATTGGAAACATAAAAACCACAAACTGAAGGAAGCTTGAATTTTGAAATTACAAAAGCGATCGCAAAAGACAATGATTATAGCATAGAAGAAATTAAAGAATTTACAAATTTAAAATCTTCATTAAATGTTGTAGCTAAAAATTCGGATATAGCTGTTTTAAATGAAACGAAAGAAATGGTTACAAAGTTAGAAGAACCATCACAAAAGGTAAGTATAGAATTAGAAAACAATAGATTATCTACAGTTACAACTAATGAAGCTGTTGCAATAGGTGTTACATTAGAAAACGATAGTATTGATGATGTTATGTTTATAAATCCTAATTTTAAAATTATTATGCCAAAATACATTGAAAAATTAGATATAATAGCAGTAGAAGTTATGTTTGATGGTGAACTTAAAGTCGCTGAAACAAAGGTTTATGATAATGAAGACGGAACTAAAACTATAGAAGTACAGCTTGAAGGAACACAAACAACATTTAATAATCCAGTTGCAAAAGGAGCAACAATAGTTATTGCTACAGATATAACATTAGAGAAGGCAACTCCAACTATGGAAACTGAAATAAAAGTTGTTGCACAAAATGGTGATGAAAATAAAACAACATCAGAAAATAAAACTACCGTAAAGTATATTGCTCCTTCTGGAGTTGTAACAACAAATAGTGTAATAGGATATAACGAAAATGAAAAGCTAGAAGTTGTAAATGGAGAAGCAAAAGAGGCGTTAATAAAAGCAAAATCAAATGAAAAAGAGTTAACATTTGAGATGAATATTATAAATAATTATGAAAACACATTGAGCAATGCTGTAATATTAGGAAGAACAATGTTCAAAGGAAATAGGGATGTAGATACATTACAAGATTTAGGAACAACAATGGATATACCAATGTCTTCAAAGATTGCGCTAAGTGGATTGCAAGAGGAAAATGTGGATATATATTATTCTGCAAATGGAAATGCTACGAAAGATTTATCAAATGCAGAAAATGCATGGACTAAAGAAATAACCAATTATGCAGAAGTAAAATCTTATATGATTGTCTTTAAAAATTATGACATAAAATCTGGAGATGTTTTTAAGTTTTCGTACAATGCAAAGGCTCCAGCTAATTTGGATTATGAGAATAAAGCATTTGAAATGTATGGAATATACTTTACAAACAACATAAGCACTGGAAAGATTGAAGATAAAGCTATTGCAACTAAAATTGGATTAAACACTGGTAAAGAAGCTGTTCTAAATGCTAAATTAGAATCAGTGCTTGGAGAAGGTGCAAGTGTAAAAGCCGGAGAACATCTTAAATATATAGTTACAATAAACAACAATGGAACAATTTCAGCAGATGGAACATCTATTAATATAGAAATTCCAAATAACTTAGAGTACATACCAACAGAAGGCGAAAATTATAAAATAAGAACAATAATGCCATTGCAAAAATTTGAAATGCCTGAAGAACCGGATTGGGATAACATAAATTGGGATAAATCAGAAATGAGCAAAGAAGAAGCAATGGCGATGTGGAAACAACAGGCTGAACAAATGAAACAACAAATGGAAGAATATTCAAAATGGGTAGAAGAGCAAAAAGCACAAGGTGTTGAATTTGATGAAAATATAACAGAGCAGAAAAAAATATTGGTAATAGAAACAGGAAACATAAAAACAAATCAAACAATAAAAAAAGAACTGGAGTTTAACACCATGCACCTTGGAAGTGATGCTGAAGACGAACAAGTAAAATTAAAAGCAACAGTTGAATATAATGAAGATATGAGAGCTGAAACAAATGAAGTAACAAACATTATAAAGATAAGTTACTTTAATGTAAATATTAATGCAAATAATGAAGAAAAAATACAAGTTGGAGATATATACGAATGTTTAATAAATATTAGTACAAATGACTTTGAAAATGATGCAGCAAATGTAATATTAAAGATAAATTTACCAGAAGAAATGGAATATAAATCTGTTGCATACGAAGGTGGTACAACGCCTAATAAAGTAGTGGTAAAGGGTAATACATTACAGATAAATCTAGGAACTATTGAAAGAGGTAAAAATAGGCAATTAACACTTAAATTAAATGTAAAAGATTTGCCAAATGGAGTTTATAAAAAAGACGTTTCTATAACAGGAACCATCGAAGCAGATGGAAAAAATGCAGAAACTATACCAACATTAACAGATACAATTAATAAAATAGGAGTAAGCATTGTACAAACGTGTAATATTCCAGCCAATACAACTATTTCTGCAGCAGAAAAATATACATATACATTCACAATATCAAATCTTTCGGAGATACCTATGGAAGATGTAATATTAACGGATAAGCTACCAGATGAAGTACAACTTAAAAGTGTAGAAACAATATATTCAGATGGTACAAAGAGCACAGATGTAAGTGTAAATGAAAATGGAGAAATGGAAGTAAACTTAAGTCTTGGTGAATTAACGACAGCAAATGTAAAAGTAGAAGTAATGGCAAAATCTTTAACTAAAGATACAACAATAACAAACAAAGGAAAAATTACGCACGATAAAATTGGTGAAATAGAAAGTAATAGCATTACACATGTTGTAGAACTATTCGATAAAAACAATGTGGATCCAGATAAGCCATCATACACAAAGAAAATAACCGGAACAGTCTGGATAGATAAAAACAGAAATGGTGCAAAAGATGCAGATGAAGAAAAAGTACCTAATGTTACAGCTATATTAATAGACCAAAATGGAAACATAGTAAAAAATGAGAAAAAATCAGAATGTGTTACAACAACAGATAGTGATGGAAATTACTTATTTAACAATTTATATTCAGGTACATATACGGTAGTATTTTTATATGAATCTTCTTTATACAGTGCTACAAATTATAGAAAAGATGGAGTAGACGAAAGCTTAAATTCAGATGCCATAGATAAAACTATTGTATTTGAAGGAGTCCAAAGAATAGCAGGAGTAACAGAAATAATAAAAGTTACAACATTTAATGTTTATAATATGGACTTAGGGCTAGTAGAAAATACAAAATTTGATTTAAGACTGGATAAAACTGTAAAGGTTATTACAACAAATAATGGAAAAGATGTTGCTGAGCATACATATAATAATAAACTTGCAAAAATAGATTTTGAAGCAAAATATATAGAACAATCTTCAATGGTAGTTGAGTATTCTATAACCGTAACAAACGAAGGAGGAGTAGCTGGATATGCAAAGAAAATAGCAGACTACATTCCAACAGAGCTTAAATTTAATTCAGAATTAAATAAAGATTGGTATGAAGGAGCAAATGGAACCGTATATAATTCTAGTTTGGCAAATACAGTTATAAACCCAGGTGAGAGTAAAACGGTAACTCTAATATTAACTAAAAATATGAACAATGATGATTTTGGAGTATTTAGCAATTCAGCAGAAATATATGAAGCATCAAATAATAACGGATTATTAGATATAGATTCCATCCCAGGAAATAAAGCAAGTAACGAAGACGATTATTCAATAGCAAATGTTATTGTAGGTGTGAAAACAGGACAAACAGTTATATATGTAACATTAACAATGGTTGTATTAATAATAATTGCAACAGGTGTATATGTAATAAGAAAAAAAGTATTAAGGTAAAGGAGGCAAAGAACGAATGAGAGAAAACATTAAAACAGATAACAAAAAGATTATAAAAGCGGCTAGTATTATCTTGGTTGTTTTAGTATTAACGCTGTTCTTTGCTGAAAAGAAAACATTTGCATATGGAACATGGCAGGGAAACACTAGTAGTGGAATGCCTCAAAAGGGAGCTTTTTCTGATAGTGGTAGTCTACTACCTAATATACTTCAAAAAAGGACTTTCTCTGGAGATGCAGATACAGAATTTCCATATACAAATTGGTCAACAGAAGTAAGTGGTTCAACAATGTATGGAGCAGATTCAAATAAATCTGTAAGATTTGGAAAATACGATGCAACAAAATACTATCCAACACCATACATTAACCAAGATGTTGGAACATATTTAGATTTCCTAGCCAAAATGAAAAAGTTATGTGAGGAAAGAGCAAAAAAATATTTTAGCGGATTTACATTAGCTGATTTAGTTGGAGCTGTACATGGTGCATTTGGGCTAAGATATGAAGGCTGTACTCCTATTATATGGTATGATCAAATTCAAGGACCTTCAATTTACAACAATGAATTATTTAATGTAGAAATTACAAAACCAATGTTAATAACAAGGGTACAATCATCAAGTGCATCAAGTACATCAGGTTATGATTACAGCAAGTCAGAGGGTCTAACTCGAAACATAATGACATTTCGAATATTAACTAAGTTAACAAATTGGGATAAACCAGAATTAACAACCGATGGTTCAACCAATATGGGAATTCAAGATGTGTCTTATTGGAACTCTGATCCAGTATTAGGACCAAAAGTTGCTGTGATGGAAACAGAAAATAGAGCTGAAAATGGATATCAACAAGAAGGAGATACAAAAAAATACACCAATTTATCTATTGGAAGAGGAGGTGCCAATATTGCATACATACTAACTGCTATGGAAAATGCATATAGTGGAGTAACTAATTCTGTAAGAAGTAGATATAATTTAAGTGATATTCAAACAGCATATTGGGAAGCAAAGGATTTTAGCATAATAAGCTCTGCACAAGAAACTTCAAATGGAAAAGAATTGTACAAAAAGGCAAAAAGCTATCAGTCTTTTGTAAATAAAAATCTTATAAATTTCTCTGCTCAAATAGATATGTCGCAGTCACAAATTATAAGTAATAGAAACACCAACCAATATATAATAGGACCATTAACGATAAATTATCCTGAGTATGAGGATATATCATACTTAAAATCAATATACCTTAAGACAAATGAAGGTGAACCTTTAAAATCTAGGACATTGGTATATGATGAAAACAAAGATGATTTTGAAATAGAATTCATAGGAAGAACAGTTTCAGGTTCAAATGGTTTAAAGAAAAAATACCCAGCTTCCGGAAGCCAATTCTATATTAAGTTTTCAGCTTCAGATACTTTATACCCAACAAATGTTGGAATATATGCTGATGTTGAATACTTGAAAAAAGCAGAAATAGAATACAATCAATTAAGAACAAAAACTAATGTATATCAATATATTGGTCTTACGGCAAGAGCAAACGAAACAAGTTCAGACAAAAGCGACAAAAAGCTAAGACTTGCGAGAGGACAAGCATTTATAACAGTAAAATATTCGTACCAGCAATTGCATATTGGATTTTTATACGCATATACAACAACAGAATATGGTACGCTATGGCTTACAATCCATAATGACGATACATATATGATAGCTCAACCTTTTGTTCAAATGACAAAAGATCCAGTTGATACAATTGATGCACAACCTATAGATGTTGCAATGGGTGGAAAACGTGAATACAAGGTATACCATATAGAAGCACACAAAAACAATATAACTTTACCAACGAACCCAGGGCTAGACCCTAATAAAAATCAAACAAATGTAGACTTAACTATGAAAATTGGTGGTAAAGTATGGGTAGATGGCAGTGTAGGCAAAGAGGATAAATATGATGGTAAATATGGTGATGGAGATACACCAATGTCAAATGTAAAAGTTTCACTATATGAAATACCTAAAATACCAACACCAGGCACAAAACCAAAGCCAACGCTACCACCAACAACAGATATAGATGAGCCTAAAAAACCAACAATATCTGCTCCAAGATTTTTAGTGTATAACAGAAAAACTGGAGAAACTCTATGGGGAAAAGGTGAAAACACTCAATGTGCAGTTGCTTCAATTACAAAAATGGTAACAGCATTAGTCGTAGCAGAAAGAATGAATTTGAATGATGTTGTAACAGTTAATAGAACTGCTGCAGGAGAGTATTTAAGAACAAGTACTTGGAGCCCAGAACTTCAAATAGTTGGACTAGAGGAAGGCGATAAAGTTACAGTAAGAGATTTATTAAGAGCAGTGCTTGTATATTCGGGTTGTGATGCTGCAGAAGCACTTGCAGAATATTATCCGGGTGGAAAAAACGTATTCATTAACCTAATGAATGAAAAAGTTCGCTCATTGGGTGCAACCTCAAGTCACTTTGTTACTCCTTTTGGTGTAAAACCAGAAGATAGATCTTCTGCTAAGGACTTGGCTAAAATACTAGATGCTGCAATGGATAACCAAATATTTGCAGAGTATTTTAAAGAAGGCTCAAAACAATCAATATCTATAACGATTAATAGAAATGGAACAAGCTTCCAAAGAAAGCTTAATAGTACAAACCCATTAAAAACAACACCAGGAATAGAAGGAACAAAAACAGGTCAAATTAGGGTTTCTGGCTACTGTGTAATTGCTTCATTTGTATATGAAAATGAAGAATATGCAATAGTTGTACTAGGTGGAACAACAAAAGAAAATAGAAATTCAGATGCAAGAAAACTTGCTCAATGGTTATTAGAAAAAATATTATATGAAAAGAGCAAAGAAGGAAAAACAGATTCTACTGGTGGAATAGGTACTGGTGGAACAATAGGAGGTATAACTGAACAGTTTGATTTTATAGAAAAAGGAAGATTTGTAGAAGCAACAACCACAGATAAAAATGGTGATTATGTATTTTATAACTTGAATTCAATGTATAATTACTATGTAAAATTCACATACAATGGTCAATACTATGAGCCAACAAAGTATAACGCAAAGAGAGATGACGAAAATTGGGATAACAATTCTAAGGGTATGGATGTTGCAACTCAAAGAAATGTGTTCAATGCAAAATTTAGAGATATTGGTTCTGCACCAGAAAACTTACTAGAGCCGAAAGCAGAAATGCATACAAGAACAGAGTTAAAAGATCAAGGATTGATAGATGATTTTGGAAACATAGTTGGAGAAGTAAGTAAAGATGGTAAGAGAGAATCAAAAGATACATATGTAAACGAAAGTATGATGGATTCTTATACTTGTAACGGAACTAATAATATGGATTTATATCCAAATTTAGATGTTTTTGTAAATGATGAGAAGAAACATGCACTTATAGATTCAAAACAAATGATAGACTTTATTGAAAGCGATAAAGTAAAAACATTATATGCAGAGCCAGACATAATGAGACATGTAAACCAAGGATTTGTGGAAAGAGAAATTGTTGATTTAGCATTGAGAAAAGATGTTTATAAAGCAACTCTTGAAATAAATGGAGAAGTTGAAGAATACAAATACGATAAAAGAAACAGTATAATTTATGAAGGCTGCTGGGATATTAAAGGAAGAAATAACGGATATTACAGCAATAATTATACAAGAGAACTTTATAGAGAAGACTACTCATTTAAAGTAGAAGATTATAGCCAATGGGGATTGTTCCAAGAAGCATTAGGACTATCTCAAGATTCAGAATTAAAAGTATTCGTAACATATAAGTTTACAATTCGTAACAGCTCATATGGAATTGCAACAGCAGTAACAGAAGTAGTAGACTATTACGACCCAGACTTTACGCCTGTTCCAGAACGTTCATATATAGGAGACAAAGATGGAAATAGTATAGGAAGTGTAACTTTAAGTGAAAAGAGTAGATACTCAGAAGCAACCATGAAGAAAATGGATGGTTACAATACTATATATGTAACAGGTTCAAATATATATAGTAGCGCAGGAGACGATATTGCAAGTACAGGCTGTTTCCCTCTATCAGATCCAGATAAGAATAAAGACATATATTTCTATATAACTTTTGAAGTAAAAAAGGATGCAAACAGAAACATACTTTTAGATGATGACACTGGAAAAGAAAACGTAGCAGAAATAAATGGTTATAAATCTTATTATGGAATAAAAGCAGTTGCTCCAAACTTTGGAAATACACAAGCTATGGCAGAGTTTATAAGAGGAGATATTGCAGGTATTCCAGATACAGATTCAACACCAGGTAACTTACGTGAAATCGATACTTCTAAATTTGAAGATGATACAGATAAAGCTCCAAACATTAAAATTACGTTAAACCATCAAAATGTTAGAACAATAAAAGGTACTGTTTGGGAAGACAAGAGAACAGAAGAAGCAAATAATGCAATGGTTGGAAATGGAAAACGTGATGATGGGGAAACCGGAATAAATGGAGTAAGAGTACAACTAGTGGAATTAAGAGAAAAATCTAATGGTGATGGCGTAGATGGAACTAGATATGAATATATCTGGAAAGAAGTAAAAACTGGAGATACTAGCCAGACTCTGTCGACGGTAATACCGAGAAGAGGAAATGTAACATTCTCAGACTTAACATCACAAGGAATTGGAACTGGAGAGTACTTATTCCAAGGATTAATTCCAGGAGAATACATTGTGAGATTCGTATACGGTTCAACAGATGAAACTGTATTATCTGAAAAAGCTGTTGATTATAAAACAGGAGAAATTATATCAAACCCTGTAACACAAAAACTAGGTTATAGTGGAAAAACAACAATAAATCAAAAATCTTATAATGGTAATGATTACAAATCTACATCATATCAAGTAGAATCTGAATTGTTTAATGGTGTTGGAGCATATAGAAACAACACATCAGGCTCATATAAATATAATTTTGAAGAAGCAGATGGAAAGAATCAATCAGATGCAAAAGATATAATGAAAGATATGGATTATAGTTCGCTTTCAAGTATAATACAAAGCATTGGAAACTGGAGATTAAAAGTAGCTAAAAACCCATTAAATCTTGTAAATATAGACAATACAAGGGAAATAGTAGAGAAATATTCAAATGGAGATGTTACAAATGAGCTAGCAGAAATTCTAGCCTCATACGAACATTTGCCAACAAGCGAAGATAAAGCAAGAGAATATTTAAATACATTTATGAATAATACTTACATGGTAGCAGAAACAGGTGTTATAAACATGAAGAGTGAGTATAATAGAGAAGAATCTGAGACAACACCACTTGTTGGAACAGCAAATGTCGGATTTAACAACTACGATAGAGGTGGCTACTATGTACTAGAAGGATTGGACTTTGGTTTAGTTGAAAGACCAAAAGCTCAATTAAAAGTTACAAAACAAATCACAAATGTTAAAATGACTCTAGCAGACAACAGCGTATTATTTGATGCAATTGCAAAAGCTACAAACGTATTATGGATTGACCACACTGCACATGGGCAAGACACAAAAAATGTTTATAGTACAAACAAAAACTATAAAAATTATCTAATGTTGAATCCTATTGTAAGAAGTAAAGCAGCAAGCAAAGGAAAAGTACAGCTTACAATGGACCAAGAAGTTATGCATGGAGCAACACTTCAAATAACATATGCAATAACTGTTGCAAATGTTGGTGAAGTAGATTATAAAGAAGACCAATTCTACTATATTGGAAAGGTTGGAGACACTGGTACAATAGTAAAAACAAATCCAAGAAAGTTAATTGACTATGTTGGAACACAGTTACATGAATGGGATGATAGAGATGATAAAACGGCAACAAGAAACAATTTACAATTTAACAGTAATCAAAACCCAGAATGGCAAGTAATTACAAGTGATAAAGTGTTACAAGATGGATTGGTAAATAAGGCATATGAAACAAGTATAAATAAATATACAAAAGACCATATAATTGTAACAGAAGCCATATCTAAAGACCTTATTCCATTAATTGCAGATACTTCGGAAGCAAAAAATCAGATTGCAAATAAATTTAAAGAAGATCCAATGCATGCATTAGAAACAGTAAATGCATCACAAAGTGTGAGTGGAGTTCAATTAATATTAACTCAAATGATAACACAAGATAATACAAATGATGACAAAACTTACAACAACATGGTAGAACTTGTAACAACTAAGAATACAGTCGGAAGAAAGATGGCATACTCAGTTGTTGGTAACCAAGACCCAATAACAGAACCATACGAAATAGACGCAGATGATTCTCAAGATGTTGTGATTTTACCACCATTTGGAAATACACCAATATTCTATGTATTAATAAGTGCAGTAGCATTCATATTAATAGCAGGTATTACTATAACAATAGTTGTATTAAAAAAGCATAAATAGAATAAATAAAATTCTAATTATTAAGATGAAAACTTGATAATTAGAATTTTTTTTGCCGAACAAGTGAAAAACCTAGGGAAATATATATAGTAGGAATAATAATGAATTAACATAAAAACATACAAATTGCAAAAGGCTTGAAATAAGCGGGAAAAATTAATTA
>ENA-ORNP01002075-ORNP01002075.1-human-gut-metagenome-genome-assembly--contig:-NODE-2075-length-17787-cov-3.980826_pt1 | contig 17787 bp, 15 predicted proteins | sample MGYA00242119_ERZ509030 | MGnify/ENA primary metagenome ERZ509030 (study PRJEB26280, sample SAMEA2338708) | human gut metagenome | biome: human gut; feature: human-associated habitat; material: faeces... | reverse complement strand
TAAAAGAAAACTTTATAAAAATAGTAGAAAAATTACAGGAAGAAGAAAAACAAGGGAAAATAACAAAAGAAGCAAAAGAAGAATTTGAAAAAAACATTATAAAAATACTATTACCGAAGATAAGCATTAAAGAGATGAAAGAACAATTAGAAAAGGTAGAAAAAACAAGGAAAGAAGGAGATGGTCAAATGTACGGATTAGCGGTATGCGATATGTTGGCAAGAGAAAATAAAAAGATAGAAAAACGAGGTAGAAAAAATGGAATAATACAAGTAGCACAAAATTTAATAAATATGAAAATATCATCTGAACAAATAAAAAAAGCAACAGGCTTAACAGACGAAGAATTAGAAAAATTAAAATCTAAAATTTAAAATTATAGTTTCAATCAAATGTATAAAACAAACCTTCTTATGCAATTCATTCTACACAAGAAGGTTTAATCTTGATTTGTTTATATTTATATTATAAAGTTAAAAAAATAAAAATAACTAGAAATTCAAATCCTTAAAATCAGCTTCTTTTAGAAAATGCTCATCTTTTTTACAATCACAATCGTCTCTTTTATCCTCTAAATAACAGTCACACTTATCACATTTATCGCCTTTTAGGCAAGTTCCTTCGTGGTGGCATTTTGCACAAATTTTAATTTTTTTAGTATTGTTTACCCAAATTTGAAGAGCATATTGTTTTCCAGGGCATAAAGGGCCAAAAACAAACTCGCCTTCTTTGTCTGTAAAAGTATGACCTATTGGTCTTCTTTCATCTTTTCCTTTATCACAAACAACTTCAACTAATTTAACTACTGCATTTTCTACTGGTTCTTTAAAACAATTTCTAACAACACCATACATAACATCACGGTTATCTTCTGGTAAAGTTATATCTAAGTCAAATTGTTTTCCGCCAGAAATAACACCATCAATATCAAGAATTGGGCAACGACCTTTATTATCCATTTCCATATATCTCATCCTTTCTATAAACAACATATATGCTGTTTATATATCATATGAAAAATAAATAAAAAGTTGAATAACAGTAAAGCCATTTCGCAAAAAGTAATTTTTTTTCATTTTGCGAAATACAAGAATAAAATCCATATAAAAACATATATATTAAAAAGAAACATAAAATATGGAGGTTATATATATGTTTTTTGTACTTAACAAACAAAAAATAATAGCATATGGAGTATCTGTTTTTACAGTTATTTTTTTATTTTGCGTAGCAAGCGGAATGAATGGAAACAATGAAACAATGGAAACATCAGCAAACACCGGTAAATTACTTCCAATATACAATGTAAAAACAGAAGAAAGCAAAGTAGCATTAACAATGAATTGTGCATGGAATGCAGATGATGTAGATTCAATATTAGAAACTCTAAAAAATAACAATGTAAAAATAACATTTTTTGTAGTAGGAGACTGGTTAGACAAATATCCAGAGGCTGCCAAAAAGATAGCAGAAGCGGGAAATGAAATTGCAAGCCATAGTAACACACACCCAAAAGTTGTGAATTTATCATATGAAGAAAATGTAAAGGAAATAAAAGAATCTGTAGAAAAAATTGAAAAAATAACAGGTCAAAAAACAAAATTATATAGGCCACCATATGGAGAATATAATAACACGGTAATTAGTGCTGCTCAAGATAATGGATACAAGGTAATTCAATGGAATTTAGATACATTAGATTATACTGGACTAACAGGGGATAAAATGTGGAAAAGAATAGAAAAAGCAAAAGCTGGGGATATTATATTAAGTCATAATGGAACTGAGCATACAGCAGATAGTTTAGATATGATTATAAAAAACATCAAACAAAAAGGTTTAGAAATTGTAAAGGTATCTGACTTAATTTATAAAGAAAATTATGAAATTAATTTTAATGGAACACAAATAAAAAATTAATGTATAAATATGGAATATGAGGGAAAAATATTTATACAAGTTTTAAGGGGATTATAAAATGACTTTTATTGGGATAATTTCAGAAAACAACACTTTTGAAAATATAAAAAATGTGTTAGAAAAGAATCTTGTTAAAGATACTAAATTAATTCATATAAGCAAAAAGAGTATAGGAAACATAAAAAATATAAAATTTGAAACGATAATAATAGATTTAAGTTTAAATGATTTTATAAACGAATTGTGTACGATAAAACATATGTGTGATGTAGCAAAATATGTAGTAATAAATACAGATATAAATACAGACTTCAATATTTATAATTTTAAATCAACAGTAATAACATATGGATTAAATAGAAGGGCAACAATAACAATTTCTAGTATAACTGAAAGTAGTATTTTAATATATTTGCAAAGAAACCTAAAATGTTTAAATGGAGAAACAAAAGAAATCGGGGAAGAGGTTGTAAGAGTAAGAGAAGAAGGTAATCCAAAAATATATGAAGTATTAATAATATACAGTATATTTTTAATAAAACAAATACCCATAATGGAGCAAACACTGGAAAAAACTAACTTTTGTGAAGAAAATTAACTTTTTATGTAGACAAAACCAAAAAAGTGTTGTATAATAAGAATTGTAGTTAACGAGAGCGTAAAGAAAAAAGTACAATTGATAAATATAAAATATAGGAGGAGTTTAAGTTGAATACAAATTATTTAGAAAACAACTATTTAACATTAGTTGGAAAAGTTACAGGAGAAAAAAGATTTAGCCACGAAATTTATGGAGAAAGATTTTATGTGTTTAATCTAGAAATACCACGTTTAAGCGGAAATAGTGATATTATACCAATTACTGTTTCAGAAAGATTAATAAAAGAAGAAACATTACAAGAAGGACATCAATTATTAGTAAAGGGACAATTTAGATCTTACAACAGCTATGAAAACGAAAAAAATAGATTAATATTAACAGTATTTGCTAAAGATATCGTTGAAGTAGAAGAAAAAGAAGAAGACGAAGAAAATGAAATGGTAAAAAAAGATACAATAACAAACGAAGTTGTATTAGTTGGTTACATATGTAAAAAACCAATTTATAGACAAACACCATTCGGAAGAGAAATATCAGATTTATTATTAGCAGTGAACAGAGCATACAATAAATCAGATTATATACCTTGTATAGCTTGGGGAAGAAATGCAAGATTCTGCCAAGATATAGAAGTTGGAACTCAAGTAAAAGTAGTAGGAAGAGTTCAATCAAGACAATATGAGAAAAAACATGATGATGGAACAGTTGAAGTAAGGGTTGCATATGAAGTTTCAGTAGGAAGTTTAGAAGTTATAGAAGAACATGATAATGAGCAAGAAGTGTCAACAGAAAATCAAGAAGCTGTATAGTAAAAGTTAAAAGTTTCTATTATATAAAAAGTTTCAAAAAGCTAGTCTTTTGAAACTTTTTTTGATATAATAATAAAGATTCATATGCAATGAAAGGACTGATAAATATAATGATAGGAATCTTTAAAGAAAAAACAAAAAAGAATAAAAAAGTAAAAGAAAAATCAAATGAGAATAAAGAAAATTTACCAGAAAAATCAAAAGTAAAAAGTGGAATAAAATTTACTATAATAGCAGTAGTTTTAATAGCGATTTTTTGTGTTGCACTAACACCTGTAACACTACAAAATGATACATTTTACACAATAAAAATAGGTGAACATATATTGCAAAATGGAATTGATATGCAAGACCCATTTTCTTGGCATCAAGACTTAGCATACACATATCCACATTGGTTATATGATGTTGTAACATATTTAATTTATAATTCATTTGGAATGAATGGAATATATATAACGACTTGCACACTATCAATAATACTAGGTCTAACAATATTTTTTACAAATAAAAAACTTGTGAAAAATCAGGGAGTTTCTTTTGTAATTACAATTGCAGCAATGTATTTAATTAGAGGGTATATAGCAGCAAGAGCACAATTACTAACATTTACATTATTTGTGTTAACAGTATTTTTTATAGAAAAATTCTTAGAGACCAAGAAAAAAAGGTATGCAGTTGGACTAATAATTATACCAATATTACTAGCAAATTTCCACTTAGCAGTATTTCCATTTTATTTTATATTATATTTACCATATATAGGAGAATATATAATTGCAGTTTTAGCAGAAACAATAATATACAGAAAATTTGCAGTTACAAGATTAAAGTTTAAAATAAAAACAGCAACAAAGAAAAATGAAAAACCGGAAAAAATCAAACAATTACAAGAAGAATTAAAGAAATTAGAAGAGTCAATTGATAAAGTAAAAATAAAAAGAACAAAAGAATTACAAAATCCATATAAGATAAGATTAGTAAAAAGAGATAATGTAAAATGGCTAATACTAATTATGGTGATATGTGCATTTACAGGGTTTTTAACACCATTAGGAGACACACCATATACGTATCTTGAAAAAACAATGCAAGGAAATACCACACAAAATATAAATGAACATTTACCTATGACATTAGCGAATGAAACAGAAGTAATATGTGTACTTATAATCTTTTTAGCAATATTAATATTTACAAAAACTAAAATAAGATTATGTGATTTATTTATGCTAGGTGGTTTATGTTACCTAATGCTTATGACCAAAAGACAAGTAACAATGTTTGTACTTATAGGAACATTTATTTTAAATAGGCTAATTACAGAACTGTTACAAATAGGAACAGGAGAAAGCCTATCAGAACTAAAAGATCAATTTATTAAAGTAGTCAATGTACCAGTTATGGTAATAATTACAGCTGTAATGGTAGGTTTTAGCTATCATATGGCAGAAGATAAATTTGATGCAAAATATGTTGACGAAAGCGCATATCCTGTACAAGCTTGCGATTATATATTAGAAAATATAGATTTAGGAAAAGCAAAGTTTTATAACGAATATAATTATGGAAGTTATATGATATTTAGAGGAATACCAGTATTTATAGACTCAAGAGCTGATTTATATGCTCCAGAATTTAGCGGGAAAGATGAAGATATATTTATGGACTTTATAAATACTTCAAATATAGGAACATTTTATGAAGATACATTCAAAAAATATGGAATAACACATATTATATGCTATAAAAATTCAAAAATGAATATGATAATAACAAAAACGCATGATCCAAAATTAAAAGAATTATATAGTGATAACTATTTTGTGGTATATGAAAGACAAACAGAAGATGTAACACAATAATAATTTGTATAATCTCGATAGTTGCTTTAGGAAAGGAAGGATAATAAAATTGAAAACTTTTATAGTAGAAAATGAAGAAACCGGGAAAAGAATAGATGCTTATTTAGCAGGAAAAGATGAAGATATTTCAAGAGTAGCTGTACAAAGATTAATTAAAGAAGAAAAAATATTAGTAAATGACAAAAAAGTAAAAGCATCATATAAAGTACAAGAAGGAGATAGCATAACAGTAGAAGAAGAGCAAGCAAAAGAAATTGAACTAAAAGCACAAAATATCCCTGTTGAAATAATATATGAAGATAAAGATATAATTGTAGTAAATAAGCCTAAAGGATTAGTTGTACATCCAGGAAGTGGTAATCCAGATGGAACATTAGTAAATAGCTTAATGAACATATGTAAAGATTCATTATCAGGAATTGGTGGGGAGATAAGACCAGGTATTGTTCATAGACTTGATAAAGACACATCAGGAATTTTAGTGGTTGCTAAAAATGACAAATCACATATAAATTTAAGTGAACAAATAAAAAATCATGAGGTGGAAAAAACATATATAGCACTAGTTAGAGGATTAGTAAAAGAAAATGAAGCGGTTATAAATATGCCAATAGGAAGAAGCCAAAAAGATAGAAAGAAAATGGCGGTTGTTCAAAATGGAAAAAATGCTATTACAAATTTTAAAGTATTGGAAAGGTATCCACAAGACAATTGTACACTATTAGAAGTAAAAATAGAAACCGGGAGAACACATCAAATAAGAGTTCATTTAGCACAAATAGGATATCCTGTAATAGGAGATTGTGTATATTCAAATGGTAAAAATAAATGGGGAATAAAAGGACAATGCTTGCATTCTAAAAGCCTAAAATTTAAACATCCAATAACTGGAGAAAAAATGTTCTTAGAGGCTAAATTGCCAGAATATTTTGAAAAGGTTGTAAAAGAATTAAAAGAAAATAACTAAAAATTTTATAAGCTTTAATAAACATAATGTACGTAAAAAAATACTATTAGAATCAATTTATATAATAAAAAAGATAGCAAGGAAGGAAAATAATTCGTAATGGAAGAAAGATTACAAAAATATTTAGCTAATTGTGGAGTAGCTTCAAGAAGAAAATCAGAAGAACTAATTAAGCAAGGAAAAGTACAAGTAAATGGAAAAGTTATTACAGAATTAGGAACTAAAGTCGACCCAAGTAAAGATAAGGTAATATATAATGGTAGAGAAGTAAAAGAAACACAAGAATATGTGTATATATTATTAAATAAGCCGATAGACTATGTAACAACAGCCAAAGATCAATTTAATAGACAATCAGTATTAGACCTAGTAAAGGTAAAACAAAGAGTGGTACCGGTTGGAAGGCTAGATATGTATACTTCAGGGGCACTTATATTAACAAATGATGGAGACTTTGTATATAAAGTAACACATCCAAAACATGAAATTGAAAAAACATATACTGTAACAATAGCTGGAATAATTAGTAATGAGAATGTCGAAAAATTGAGAAAAGGTGTAAAAATAGATGACTACACAACTAGACCTGCAAAAGTAAAAATTTTAAAAACTGATACAGAAAAAAATAGGTCAAGACTAGAAATAACAATACATGAAGGAAAAAATAGGCAAATAAGAAAAATGTGTGAAGCAGTTGGCCATAAGGTAGTTGCACTACATAGAAGCAAAATAGCCGGTATTGGAGTAAAAGACATAGAACTTGGAAAGTGGAGATATCTAACTAAAAAAGAAATAGAAAAAATACTAAAATAGCGTTGAAAAAGAATTACTAAAAATATATAATATAAAAAGTTAAAATTAATAAGTCAAAAGCAATACTATTAATTTTGATAAAACAAATTTTATTAAAGATAAAATTTATAGAAATTATAAACAATTATAAAACGAACTTAAGATAAAAGGAGAAAAAACAAATGAATAACTTAAAATTTGTACCTGAAGGTTGGAACAATGAAACAACAAAATTAACAAAAGACAATTGGAAACAATATAAAAATCAAGATGCTACTTTGCAAGGAATTGTAAATAGTTGTGACGATAATTGTAATTTATATATAAAATTTGAAAATGGATTACAAGGGAAAATTCCAAGAGAAGAAGTGGAAGCAATAAAGATAAATGAACAAGGTATTCCAAAAGAAAATTTGTGTATAGGAAAAGTTCATAAATTTGTACAATTTAAAATAAAAGATATAGATGAAAAAAATGAATTAATTTTATCTAGAAAACAAGTACAAAATGAGGCTATTGATTGGGTAAAACAAGACTTACAAGAAGGTCAAAAAGTTGAAGGAATAGTAAAAAATATCAAACCATATGGAGCCTTTATAGAAATTGGAGGAGGAATTGTAGGTTTAGCTCATATAGAAGATTTATCAGTCGCAAGAATACAAACACCATATGAAAGACTAAAGATTGGTCAAAAAGCAAAAGTTGTAATAAAAGCAATAAATCGTGAACGAGGAAAAGTTACATTATCATATAAGGAATTACTTGGAACTTGGGAAGAAAACGCACAAAAATTTAGTACAGGAATGAAAGTAAAAGGAATTGTAAGAGAAACAGAAAAACATCAAAACGGTATATTTATAGAGCTTGCTCCAAACCTAGTAGGAATGACAGAATATGAAGAGGGATTAGAATATGGGCAAGAAGTAAATGTATATGTAAAAAAGATTGATTACAGTAAGAAAAAAGTAAAATTATCATTGATAAAATAATTTAAATCAGTGAAAAATAGAATTCTGTAAGAAAAATTCGAGGAGGAATTAAAATGATAGAAGATAATCAAATAAAAGCGCAAGTATCACCATTTGCAATAAGAGAAGGGGAAATAAAAGTATTTGACGGAAAAGATGGATATGTGTCAATGAACCAAATTATTCACAAAATAAATATTGGACAAATAAATGAAGTTCATTTTGCTATTATGGAATTAGTAAATGAATTTGAATTTATAACATCAAGACAATTACTTCAAATGCTAGAAATAAAAAATATTGAAGTAAAATCACAAGAAAAATTGAATAATAAATTAGAGCAATTGGTAAAATCTAAAATATTAACTAGATATTATTTTAATTCTGATGAAGGAAAAGGAGTATATCGCATATACTGTTTAGACAAAATGGGAAAATATCTATTAACGTCTAAGGAAGTAGAATGTAAATGGCAGCCTTCAGACAACATAAAACCAGTTGCAATGATAAAAAAAAGATTAGCTGGGAATCAAGTATTAATTGCATATCTAAGAAAAGTAAAAGCATTTGATGGTTATGTAGTAAAACCATCATTAACAGCAAAAATGGCAGGAAAAATATTTAAAGCAACAGGTGGAAGTGTAAAATTAACAAAAAACAGTAAATCAATACAATTTATCTTTGAAGTAATAAGAAGAGAAGAAGAGTGGAAGAAAAAACTAACTGATAAAATGAGGTTATATAAAGATTTTTATGATAACTATGTTACAGGTGACAGTGGATTTAGTGGAATTCCACAATTAATAATTGTTTGTGAAGACGAAAAACACATGGCAGAAGTATTTAAAGAAATAGTTACAAACCAATTAGAAATATCAAAAATAAAATTATATTTTACAACAGATTTAAGACAAAACGAAGAAACACTTGAAAATGCATTAGTTGAATTTAAGCTAATTGACGGAAAATATAAAATGGTAAATGTAGAATTAAAGTTGTTAGAAATGTAAAAAGAGGAAATAATTATGACTAAGAAAAAAATATATGATGAACACGGATTTGACCAAGATGGATATGATATAGATGGTTATGACATTAATGGTTTTAATAAAAAAGGAATAAACCGTGTTACTGGAACTATTTATGATGCTGGAGCTTATAAGGTAAACGGTATGGATGTATGTGGAAGTACCCCAACAGAATTTGATAAGGAAGAATGGAATAAAAATGGATTTGACGAAAATGGTCTAAATAGAAAAACCGGTACAGCATATGATGAAGAAGGCTATGATAAATATGGATATAACCGCCAAGGATATGACAGAGAAGGATATGATGCTAACTTTTATGACAAATATGGGTATGACAAATTAGGGTATGATATTAATGGATTTGACCGTAGCGGAAAACATTACAAGACTAAAACACAATATGACGAAAAAGGTTATGATGTAGATGGATATAATAAGGACGGATATGATAAAAATGGATTTAATAGAGTCGCAATAAATAAAGAAACCGGAACTAAGTATGATAAAAAAGGTTATGATAAACATGGGTTTGACCAGAATGGAATTAATAGATATACCTGGAAAAAATACGATTATGAAGGTTATGACAAAGATGGATATAATAAAGCTGGATACAGTAGGTTAGGCTATAACCGTGAAGGACAATATGAAAGAAATCATAATGAAATAGCAAGGATGGCTAAATTAAGAAGAGAAGAAAGTTCAATGGATTTGGAAAGAATAGAAAAAAATATTATCGCAAAAAGTACAAAAGAGCTAAAAGAAAATGATGATCAAAAAAGTTTTATAACTCATGACAAAGAAATCGAAGAAGACGAAGCTGAAAGATAAAAAATCGTGTAGTTTATATATGTAAAAAGTAATTTAACCAAATAAGAAATAATAGACATAGAAAGTTCTATTATGATATGACGAAAGTTGGAGAGGAAAATTTACAAAATTTTCTTTTCTGGCTTTTTATATTATATAAAGGTTTTCTAAATTATTAAAAATTATCATAAATGAATCATACTAAACTTTTAAAAATTATCATAAATCATTGACAATTGAATAATCATTCAACTATAATATAAAAAGAAAAAAGTTGAATCCACATTCAACTAAAAGACGAATAAGTTTTTTTGTTAAAATAATACGGCAGAAGCGAATTCTTAAATAAAAAGAATATAAGAGGAGATGAAAAAATGTCAAAAAATGAATTTATATGTGACTGTAATATAATACATGAAAATATAGTAAAAGACACTTTAAGCAAAATGCCAGAAGACGACTTATTTAATAAATTAGCAGAGTTCTTTAAAATATTAGGAGATACAACAAGAGCTAAGATTTTATTTGCCTTGGACCAGAACGAAATGTGTGTATGTGACATTGCAAATGTTTTGAGAATGAGTAAATCTTCAATATCACATCAATTAGGAACTCTAAGAAGAATGAATATAGTAAAATGCCGTAAACAGGGGAAAGAAGTATATTACACAATAGATGATGACCATGTACAAAAATTATTTGAATTAGGAATTGAGCATATTGAACATAAGTAAGAAAGGATGAAAATTTTATGAAAAAAAATTTAATACAAATTATTATATCTGCAATTTTATTTGCAATAGGTTTATTAGTACCATTTTCAAATGGATGGATAACAAAAGGGATATACATAGGAGCATATTTAATTGTAGGATTAGAAATTATTCTAAAGGCCATAAAAAATATATTCAAAGGAGAAGTTTTTGACGAGCATTTTCTAATGGCAGTTGCCACAATAGGAGCATTTGCAATAGGTGAATTTCCAGAAGCTGTTGCTGTTATGTTATTTTATCAAATAGGAGAATTATTCCAAGACTATGCAGTTGATAAATCAAAAGAATCAATAACAAATTTAATGGATATAAGACCAGATGTAGCAGTTGTAAAAAGAAATGGAAAATTAGAAACATTAAAACCTGAAACAGTAAAAATAGGAGAAGAAATAGTTGTAAAACCAGGTGAAAAAATTCCACTAGATGGAACTATAATTGATGGGAGTTCAATGCTAGATACATCAGCATTAACAGGAGAATCAGTACCTAGAAGTGCAAAAATAGGAGAAAAAGTGTTAAGTGGATGTATAAATCAAAGTGGAGTTTTAACAATAAAAGTTGAAAAAGAATTTGGAGAATCGACAGTAAGTAAAATATTAGACCTAGTAGAAAATGCAAGTAATAAAAAATCAAAATCAGAAAATTTTATAACAAAATTTGCAAAAATATATACACCAACAGTTGTTGGAATAGCAATATTATTAGCAATTATCCCACCATTTTTATTAAAATGGGGAAGTTTTAGTGAATGGTTAGAAAGAGCACTAACATTCTTAGTTGTATCATGTCCATGTGCCTTAGTAATTTCAATACCTCTAGGATTTTTTGGAGGAATTGGAGGTGCATCAAGAAAAGGTGTTTTAATAAAAGGGAGTAATTACCTAGAACTATTATCAAAAACAGATATATTTGTTTTTGACAAAACAGGAACTTTAACAGAAGGTGTATTTGAAGTACAAAAAATAAACCCAGTAGATATTAGTGAAGAAGAACTATTAAAAATAGCAGCATATGCTGAGAGTTATTCAAACCACCCAATTTCAGCATCAATAAAAAAGGCATATCAAAAAGAAATTAATCAAGAAATTATAGAAAGAACCGAAGAAATATCAGGAAAAGGCATTATAAGTCAAATAGAAAATAAAACTGTAGTAATAGGCAACAATAAAATAATGCAAGAAAAAGGAATAAAATATAAAGAATGTAATGATACAGGAACAATATTATATGTTGCTGTAAACAATAAATTTGAAGGTTCAATTGTAATTGCCGATAAAATAAAAGAAGATGCAAAACAAACAATACAAGGATTAAAACGAAATAATGTAAGCAAAACTGTAATGCTTACAGGAGACAAAAAAGAAATAGCAGAAAAAGTTGCTAAGCAAATAGAAATAGACGAAGTTTATACAGATTTATTACCAGACCAAAAAGTTGAAAAAGTAGAAGAATTAATGAAACAAAAAACAGAAAAAGGAAAACTAGCATTTGTAGGTGATGGAATAAATGATGCCCCTGTACTTGCAATATCAGACATAGGAATTGCAATGGGAGGACTAGGTTCAGATGCAGCAATAGAGGCAGCAGACATTGTAATTATGAATGATAAACCATCAAAAATTTTAGAAGCAATTAAAATTTCAAACAAAACAATGAGAATAGTAAAACAAAATATAATATTTGCTATAAGTATAAAAATATTAGTATTAATATTAGGAGCTTGTGGAATAGCTACAATGTGGGAGGCCGTTTTTGCAGATGTAGGTGTTTCTTTTATAGCAATACTAAATTCACTAAGAGCATTAGGAATAAAAAAAGCATAATTTAAATATAATATACAAAATAATAAAATGTAGAGGCAATAGGATAAAAAACAGGTAAAGTATTTTTTATAATATACTTTGCCTGTTTTTAAAACTATAATAAAAACATTATTTTTTAATTCGTTTTTTATAATTAAATCCTAGATTCCTAAAATTTCTTTAGCTCTATTAATATCATCCTCATTAGCTTCTCTAACACCTTCTAAAGGATATTTTAAACCGAGTTCTTTCCACTTATATTCACCTAAATTGTGATAAGGTAAAAGTTCAACTCTATCAACAGTATCTAAAGAAGAAATAAAATCTTTTAATTTTAGTAAATCATTTTCATCGTCAGTCATTCCTGGAACAAGGACTTGTCTAATCCACATATGGATACCATTATCACTTAAATATCTAGCAAATTCTAATTCAAGTTTATTTCCCTTTCCAACAAGTTCTTTGCACTTTTCATCATCAATATGTTTAATATCTAGTAATACTAGGTCAGTTAATTCAAGAACTTTTTTGATATTTTCACTTAATGGCAAATTCCCAGAGGTGTCAATACAAGTGTGGATACCTTCTTTCTTCAATTTTTTAAATAATTCTATTATAAATTGAGGTTGTAAAAGAGGTTCACCACCACTTATAGTAACACCGCCACGTGGATAAATATAATTTTTACAACGCATAATTTTATCAAAAATTTCGTCTAAAGTTTTATACTCTCCTGAATGGATACTCCACGTATCACGGTTATGACAATATTTACATTTTAAATGGCAACCTTGTAAAAATAATACAAATCTAATACCAGGTCCGTCAACAGTTCCAAAGCTTTCAAAAGAATGAACTCGTGCATAATGTTTTAAGTCTTTTTCGTTTTCCATAATATATCGTCCTTATTAGTTTATTTTAAGCTACTAAATTTTTTCATGAATAGTTCTGTTAACAACATCAAGTTGTTGTTCTCTAGTTAATTTAGTAAAGTTAACTGCATATCCAGAAACACGTATTGTAAGTTGAGGATATTTTTCAGGATGATCCATAGCGTCTAAAAGTAATGCTCTATCAAAAACATTTACATTTATATGATGTCCTGTTTGTGTAAAATATCCGTCTAACATATTAACTAAATTATCAATTTTTTCTTCATCTGATTTACCAAGTGTATTTGGTGTAATAGAAAATGTGAAAGATATTCCATCTTCTGCTGAATCAAATGGAAGTTTTGCAATTGAGTTCATAACAGCAATAGCACCATTTACATCTCTACCGTGAAGTGGGTTTGCACCAGGTCCAAATGGAGCACCAGCACGTCTACCATCAGGTGTATTTCCTGTAGCTTTTCCATAAACTACATTTGAAGTAATTGTTAAAATTGACAATGTATGTTTTGAATTTCTGTAAGTTTGATGTTTACGCAATTTGTTAAGGAATGCTTTTGTAACATCAACAGCAATTTGGTCAACTCTATCATCATCATTACCGAATTTAGGGAAATCACCTTCAATTTCATAATCAACAGCTAAACCTGTTTCGTCACGAATAACCTTAACTTTTGCATATTTTATAGCTGATAAAGAGTCTGCTACAACTGATAAACCTGCAATACCACAAGCCATTGTACGAACAATATCTTTATCATGTAAAGCCATTTCAATAGCTTCATAACAATATTTATCATGCATATAATGGATAGCATTTAAAGCTTTAATATAAATTTTTGCAACATAATCCATCATTTGGTCAAATTTTTGCATAACTTCATCATAATTTAAATATTCAGAAGTAATTGGTTGGAATAAAGGTGTAACTTGTTTTCCAGTTTTTTCATCTTTACCACCATTAATTGCATATAAAAGAGTTTTAGCCAAGTTTGCTCTAGCTCCAAAGAATTGCATTTGTTTACCAATTTTCATTGGAGAAACACAACAAGCAATTCCATAATCGTCTCCTAAAGTAATTCTCATTAAATCATCATTTTCATATTGAATTGAAGATGTTTTTATAGATAAATTTGTTGTAAATTTTTTAAATCCTTCGGGAAGTCTTGTTGACCATAATACAGTCATATTAGGCTCAGGAGCTGGTCCTAAATTTTCAAGTGTATGAAGTAGACGGAAAGAGTTTTTGGTAACTAAAGTTCTACCATCAATTCCCATACCACCAATACTTTCTGTAACCCATACAGGGTCTCCACTAAATAATTCATTATATTCAGGTGTTCTTAAGAAACGAACAAGTCTTAATTTCATAACAAAATGGTCCATAATTTCTTGTGCTTCCTCTTCAGTAATAACACCATTTTCTAAATCTCTTTCAAAATAAATATCTAAGAAAGTAGATGTTCTACCTAAACTCATTGCAGCACCATCTTGTGATTTAATTGCTCCTAAGTAGCCAAAATATAACCATTGAACAGCTTCTTTAGCATTTGTAGCAGGTTTAGAAATATCAAAACCATATTTTGCAGCCATTTCTTTTAATTCATTTAAAGCTTTTATTTGTTCTCTTGTTTCTTCACGACTGCGAATAACTTCCTCTGTCATATCATCAGTATTTAAAACATCTAATTCTTGATTTTTTTCTTCAATTAAAACATCTATACCATACAAAGCTACTCTACGATAATCTCCTATAATTCTACCACGTCCATATCCATCAGGAAGACCTGTAATTAAATGAGAACTTCTTGCAGCTCTAATATCTGGTGTATATGCATCAAATACTCCATCATTGTGAGTTTTTCTATAATTGTGGAAAATTTCTTCAACTTTGTCATCAACTTTTTTATCATAAGCAGCACAAGCTTTTTCTACAATTCTAATACCACCAAATGGCATAATAGACCTTTTTAAAGGAGCATCTGTTTGTAAACCTACGATATCTTCTAAATCTTTATCAATATATCCAGCTTCATGTGCTGTAATTGTTGATGGTGTTTTTGTATCTATATCTAATACTCCACCTTTAGAGTCATGCTCTTTTTTGTATAATTCTAAAACTTCATTCCATAATTTTTTTGTTTTTTCTGTTGGTTCAGTTAAAAAGCTACTATCACCTTCATAAGGTGTATAATTGTGTTGAATAAAATCTCTTACGTTTATTTCATCTTTCCAATCACCTTTTTTAAAACCTTTCCATTGTTCAAAATTCATTGTATACCTCCTAAAAATTAATTTTTTTTATCAATGGGGAACCTTTAGCAAGATTCCCCATGTTACTTCTTTATAATTTTGTTTTCTCGCTATTACTACTGATTATACCATCATCCAGCCTGAAAGTCATCAAAGTTCCATCTGATTTCAATATGCTCATTATCATACACCAACACATAATCAATGAGATATCTGATTACTTCTTCATCAAACTCATCCAACTTACTAAGCTTTGTTAGCTGTTCCTGCTTTGCATCAAGAAAGAGATCCTTTTGCATATCAAGTGTTTCCTGCTTCTCTGTAATCAGACTTTCTATCTCTGCGATTTTCTGCTTAACTTCTGCAGTCTTTTTTGCCATCTGATCACGAGTGATATTTGTTTTTGTATAATCATCGTATATCTCAAACTTTAGCTTTGCATAGTGTGCCTTTGACTTTTTAAGTGATTCGATTTCCCTTTCAAGATTATCTGGACAATTACCGCCATCAGTTTTCAACTCAAATTCCTGCAACTGAGCCAATGCCATATTTCTAGCAATGTCTAGAAGTGTCGCCTCAAGTTCTTCACCTCTAATACGTGACACATGACCGTTGTGGCATCTGTATGAGGATTTATTTCCGTATTTATAAAGTCCCTTACCACATATTCCACAGCGAATATACGATTTACGCCACTTTCCATTTGGTTTTCTCTTCGTCACTTCTCGTCTTGCTATCATCTTGTGAGCAAGCTTGAAGTCTTCCACAGAAACTAATGGTTCATGACAGTTTTCAACAATTATCCAGTCCTCTTTATCTCTCTGCACAACCTGATGACCGGTATCAATATTATCAGCCGTCTTGTTATTGATTACAGAACCAATATAGACTTCATTATATAAAATCTCCATTACTGTACTGGCACTCCACATGTGCTCACCAATATCCCTTTCATAACATCTCTTAACTCCAATCTTTTGGTAATACTCAAATATGCTATCATATCCATTATTATTCAGATAATTTGCAATCTCGGTGTATTTCATGCCTTTAATAGCCAGTTCAAATATCAGCTGGACAACAGGTGCTGTTACTGGGTCAGGCACTAACATATGCTTATCATCTTCACTTTTCTGGTATCCAAAAGGAGCAAATGCAGCAATGTATTTTCCCTGCTTAGCAAACACTGCCTTAGCTGCTCTTACCTTTTTTGATGCATCCTTACAATACAATGCATTCACAAGATTTTTCAGTGCAACACTCATACCTCCGGTTGAACCAAAGCTGTTAGCAGAATCGTAATTATCATTCACGCTGATATATCTTACCTGAAGAACCGGAAATATACATTCCATATAGTTACCAACTTCAAGATAATCTCGTCCGAGTCTGCTGTAGTCCTTCGTCACAATAACCTGAATCTTACCAGCCTTTACCAGATCCATCATTTTTACAAAATTAGGTCTGCTAAAGTCTGCTCCGGAATATCCATCATCTGAAAATTCCATTATGTTGCAGTCCTTTAGTTCAGGCAGTTTCTGGATATGATCAAGCATTAACTTTCGCTGATGGGAAATACTGTTACTTTCCTCATGAGCAGCCAAGTTGTCATCTTCATCTGATAATCTCATATAGAGAGCTATCGTCTTATCCATTGCTGCTCACCTCTCTTTCTTCTGCCACTTTAAGCAACTCCTTTAGGAAATCATCATACAAGAGCTTAACTTCTATATTGCCATCATAAAAAACAATTTCCGATACAAAAGCATCCACAAGCTCCTTTGTAAGTTTTCTTTTAGCCATATATTTATTGACAGTTTCTTCCCATCCTTCATCAATATGAAATTCTTTTTCATACAGACTTCTTCGATGAAGCAATTCAGTAATCTGCGCTTCAATCTCATTTACTCTGCTTTCATATTCTCTCTGATACTGGCACAGTTCTTCCGCAGTGATTAACTGTTCCCTATAATCTTCATACAAACCACTTTTGTTAGCGGTAATTCTTCTTACATCATTTTGAAGTTTTGCTATCTGCTTGGTATAAATATCATATTGAAGAACATTCTCTTTTCTGCTGTTCATCTTCTGAACAAACTTTGTTTTCTCAACACACAAACTCATATGCTGACGGATAACAGAAAAAACACTATCCATAACCTCAGAATAATCATAAGAGTACTTATTTTCACATAGCCTAGCTAATTTTCTACGGTTCTTACACTTATAATAGAACTTTTCTGAATAAGTGTGATGCCTGCCAATCAATACACTGCCTCCACAACAGGCGCATTTTGTTTTATATA
>ENA-ORNP01002071-ORNP01002071.1-human-gut-metagenome-genome-assembly--contig:-NODE-2071-length-17830-cov-5.641294_pt1 | contig 17830 bp, 15 predicted proteins | sample MGYA00242119_ERZ509030 | MGnify/ENA primary metagenome ERZ509030 (study PRJEB26280, sample SAMEA2338708) | human gut metagenome | biome: human gut; feature: human-associated habitat; material: faeces... | reverse complement strand
ATAGAAAACGTTGGCATTTCTTTGGAGGAATTGTCTCTGTTAGCGATCCTATGGGGAGCAGCTCTGACTACCTTGTGATTGACGGTCAACAGCGAATTACGACCGTTTCACTACTCCTTCTGGCTATGGCCAACCTGATTAAGGAAGGAAAAGTAATCCCCGAAGATGACGATCTATACGCACAGATCACAAAAAAGTACCTGGTGGATGAGATCAATCCTCGCAAGCGCAAAGTCAAGCTCAAGCCTATCAAGGGCGACCAGGACGCATACGATCGCCTCTGGGGTGATCCAGCCGATTTTGATCGTTCATCAAATATCACTCAGAACTATCTATTTTTCTACAATGAGATTCAGAAACAAGCCATTACAATCGACCAGCTCTTCAAGGCCGTTGAAAAGCTGCAGATTATCGACATTACGCTGACACCTCCTGACGATGATCCTCAGCTCGTTTTTGAGAGCCTCAACTCTACCGGTCTCGAATTAAATGAGGGCGATAAGATCCGCAACTTTGTCCTGATGGGACTTGACATCGAAGAGCAAGAGCGCTTCTATGACAGCTACTGGAACCCCATTGAAAAAAATGCCGGCTATAATAAGCAAAACAATTCGTATGATGTAAGCCCATTTATCCGCGACTACCTGAGCATCAAACAGAAGAAGATCACCGGGATGAAGGATATCTACACCGAGTTTAAGGCATATGCCGAAAAGATGCCCGGCGAAATGGAATCCATCATGAAAGATCTCCTAGGCTATGCTAAGCGGTATAACAAGCTCCTGCTTGGACATCCGAGTTTTCCTGCAAAGCTGAAGGCGTCTCTTTTCCGCTTGAATCGTTTTGAAAGCAGCGTCACAAGACCGTTTCTGATGGAAGTAATGAGGCTACAGGAAAGCAGCCTCTTGACCTTGGATGAGGTTGCCGAGATTTGCAGAATCGTAGAATCCTACCTCTTGCGCCGTATCATTTGTGACCTGCCTTCTAATACACTTGCAAAGGTATTCCTTACAATGAGTTCCGATATCAAGCGATTTGACGGTACCTACAGCAATTTCATTGAAAAAATGAAATATGTACTGACCTCCAAAAAGGAAAAGGCCGCATTCCCTGATAACGAGACTTTTGCAGATTGTCTGCGGACCAAGAATATCTACGCTATGCTCCCACGTTACAAAGCGTATCTGTTTGAACGCCTGGAAAACGGTGACAGCAATGAGTATAAGGACGTCTACGGGCGCCTCGATAGCGGTGAGTACACAATTGAACATATTATGCCTCAGAAATTGACCCCCGCTTGGACAAGTGAGCTTGGGCAAGATGCAGAGAATATACATGGAGAATGGCTGCACACGTTGGCGAATCTGACCCTTACAGCCTATAACTCGAAATATAGCAATGCTCCCTTTAGCGAGAAAAAAACAATGGAGGATGGGTATCTACAGAGCGGTATCAGAATGACTCAATGGGTCGCACAGAAAGAACACTGGGGTCTTCCTGAACTTGAAGATCGCTGTAAATACCTTACACAGCAAGCTGTGTCTCTGTGGCCCTATGCTGATAGCAGCTATACTCCGCCTCAGAAGCAGTATGAGGAAGTGTCGCTGGATGATGATATTACGCTTACCGGTCATAGCATCGTGAAGTACCGCTTCCGTGGTGTTGAGCATGAAACAACTTCGTGGGTAGAAATGTACACTGAGGTTCTAAAAGAACTTCATAATGGTAATAAGGCATATCTCAATTACCTTGCCGATGCCGATGATAGCGTAGATCTGTCGATTCAGGTTACCAGATCGCCAGACGAATTCTCCAGCAGTGTAAAAATTGATGATGACATTTATATCTGGACTGGTACCGCGACTCAGTATAAAGTCAATCTGCTTCGGAAGTTCTTCGAGCAGTATAAGCAGGATGCTGCCGACTTGGTATTCTTCCTTGATGATACTAAGAGTACTGCTCCGGATGACGAAGCAGAGCGATACAGAATCCGTAGGAAATACTGGGAAAAAGCTATCCCAATGATTCAAGCGGCTACTGGTAGTTTCAAAAATGTGTCACCTCAGAAAAATAACACAATTATGGGTGGAACAAACAAACCTGGTGTCTCTGTTTCTTGTATTGCTAATTTCGATTCTGCTCGGGTAGAGATCTATATCGACGTAGGAAATTATGATCGCAACCGAAAGCTCTTTAGTATCTTCGAAAACCATCGGCTTGAAATAGAAACTGCGTATGGAAAGTCACTTACATGGGTGAGCCAGGACGGAGTACGGGCATGTCGTATTTACGATAAGTTAGAAGGAGTTAGCATCACAAACGAAGAGGACTGGGATGCCATGGTATCGTTTCATGCCAATAAAGCAAAGGCACTACTTACTATAGTTCAACCTTTTTTGACTTAATTTGAAAGAGTATTCCGAACAAGTGTGAGGGAAAGAAATATGTCAATCCATTTCAATGAAGACAACACCATTGAACAGATGGTAATAGCAACTCTGCAAGATAATGGATGGAAGTACATTCCATCTGACCAGCTCCCCCGGATGTACTCAGATGTTCTTGTAGAGCCAATGATAAAAGAAGCGCTCATACGTCTTAACCCAGAGATTGCAGCCGAGCCTTCTCGTGCAGATGAGGTTATCTATAAACTGCGAACTCTCATTTTATCTGTACAGGCGCACAATCTTGTTACGCAAAATGAACTCTTTAAGAAGCTGATTTTTGAAGAAAACTCCTATCCGTTTGGGGAAAATGGGCGCATGATCCCAATTCGTTTTTTCGGGACACTCAAGAAGGAGAGCCTTGCACTCAACGAGTATGTTGTAACTAATCAATGGATTTATCCGCAGGCTGAGGGTGGCAAACGTTTAGATATCGTCTTACTTATCAACGGGTTTCCTGTTACGGTCGGCGAATTGAAAACGCCTGTCCGCAGTGCGATTACTTGGCTGGATGCAGTTGGTGACATCACCGCCTATGAAAAAAGCATCCCGGCGATGTTCGTAACAAATATATTCAACTTCGCTACCGAAGGAAAATGTTATCGATATGGTTCCATTAACATGCCAATCAACATGTGGGGGCCGTGGCATACTGCAACTCACAAAACCGAGGGCGGACTGGCTGATGTAAAGATCAGCATGGAAGACATGATTACGCCTGAAAAGGTTATGGATATTTTCCAGTTCTTCACTATGTTTGCGACCGATAAGAAGTACCGAAAATATAAAATAATCTGTCGCTATCAGCAGTTTGAGGGAGCAAACATGATCGTCGACCGTGTTGTTGCTGGTTACCCCAAAAAAGGATTGATTTGGCATTTTCAGGGTTCTGGAAAATCTTTGCTAATGGTATTTGCTGCTCAAAAGCTCCGCATGAATCCTGAGCTCAAGAACCCGACAGTAGTTATCGTTGATGACCGCATCGACCTTGAGACGCAGATTACAGCAACATTCAATGCTTCTGACATCCCCAATCTTACGAGTGCGTCTACAAAGGAAGAACTGATTTCGTTCTTCCGTGGAGACATGCGTAAGATACTTATAACCACTATATTCAAATTTGGTGAAGTAAGTGGCGAACTGAACGCCCGCGACAACATTATCGTCATGGTCGATGAGGCACATAGAACGCAAGAGGGAGATCTTGGTGAAAAAATGCGCATGGCTCTTCCAAATGCATTCTTCTTTGGCCTAACGGGTACTCCGATCAATCGTGTCGATAAAAACACTTTTGCGACATTTGGTGCCGAAGAAGACCGCACCGGATATATGAGTCGCTACTCTTTCTCTGATTCCATCCGTGATGGCGCAACGCTGCCACTACACTTTGAACCTGTGCCGGTTGAACTGCATGTGGACAAGGACAAGCTGGACCGCGAATTTGATGCAATGACTGATGAGGCAGGACTTTCAAAAGAAGAAAAGAGCGAGCTGTCTCGACGTGTCAACATGAAAGCCATCATGTATAACCCAGCCCGCATTCGTAAGGTATGCGAGCATATCGCAAAGCACTTCAAGGAGAAAATTGAGCCAAACGGATATAAAGGGCAGGTCGTTGTTTACGACCGAGAGTGCTGCCTCATGTACAAAGATGTCCTTGACGAACTTCTTGGCGAGGAAGCTACTACCATCGTTATGGATACAAACAACGATAAAGAGGATCGTTATAAAAAATACCGTCGTGATCGGGATCAAGAGAGTAAAGTCCTAGACTATTTCCGCGATCCACACAGTCCTCTCAAGCTTGTTATTGTCACCGCAAAGCTGTTGACCGGCTTTGATGCGCCTATCCTTCAGGTAATGTATCTCGATAAGCCAATGAAAGATCACACGCTCCTTCAGGCCATCTGCCGTACTAACAGGACCTATGATCAAGGTAAAACTCATGGACTGATCGTCGACTATATTGGTATCTTCGATGACGTGGCAAAGGCTCTTGATTTCGACGAGACCAGCATGCGTCGTATTATCACAAACATAGAAGAAATCAAGAAGCAGCTTCCTGGCCTCCTCAAAAAGTGCCTACGTTATTTTATGGGTATCGACAGAACTATCGAAGGCTGGGAGGGCTTGATGGCAGCCCAGGAGTGTCTCCCAACAAACAAAGAAAAGGATGCTTTTGCGGCAGACTATCGTGTTTTGAATCGTGCGTGGGATGCGCTTTCTCCTGATAGTTTCCTGAGCCCTTACAAGGTGGACTATCAATGGTTATCTCGCGTTTATGAATCGGTCAAGCCGACCGATGGCCGTGGAGGTTTGATTTGGGCCTCTCTTGGAGCAAAGACCATTGAACTAGTTCACCAGAATGTCATCGTTGGAGAGGCTGATGAAGATATGGATATCCTCTCTATGGATGCTGACCTTATTGATGACTTTTTGGAGAAGCAGAAGGATCTGAAGAAGACTACAAAAAAGGTCGAAATCAACCTAGTCGCAAAAATTTTGAACCACACCAACGATCCAAAGTTTGTGCGCCTTGGCGAGAAATTAGAAGCTCTGCGCGAAAAGCATGAACAAGGCCTTATCACCAGTATTGAGTTCTTGAAACTCCTGCTCGAACTCGCAAAGGAAGCAGCCCAGGCAGAAAAAGAAGTGGTACCGGAACAGGAAATTGACAAAGGTATTGCCGCGCTTACTGAACTCTTTAATGGAGTCAAGAATAAGAGTACTCCGGTTATTGTTGAGCGCATTGTGGCTGACATTGACAGCATTGTTAAAATTGTACGCTTTGATGGTTGGCAGAGCACGACCGCCGGTAAGCAGGAAGTCAAGAAAGCCCTGCGTAGCGTCGTCTGGATCAAATATAAGATTAAAGACAAAGATGTTTTTGACAAAGCTTATAACTATATCGAGCAGTATTATTAATCCTTTGAAAACGAGGTTTTTAGATGATTGGTGCAATAATTGGTGATATCGTCGGATCACGCTTCGAATGGCATAACCACAGGTCAAAGGATTTCGACCTGCTCACGCACAAATGCTTTTTCACCGATGATTCCGTGATGTCACTAGCTGTCTGTGACGCTCTTATGAAATGCAAAGCAGACTATAGCGATTTGAGTGAACAGGCTGTGCACTCCATGCAGGATGTTGGCCGCCCTTATCCTCTCTGCGGCTACGGCGGTTCATTCCGACGCTGGATGTATTCCGACAATCCGATGCCTTATAATAGTTACGGCAATGGAGCAGCAATGAGGGTCAGCGGCTGTGGTTATGTTGGAAAAACTATCGATGAAGTCAAGCAGCTTTCAAAAGCTGTTACCGAAGTCACACATAACCATCCTGAGGGCTTGAAAGGAGCTGAAGCTACTGCTGTAGCGGTGTTCCTCGCCCGAACCGGAAAGAGCCTGATTGAGATACAAGATTACATAATACAGAACTACTATCCGCTGGGCTTTACTCTTAATAGCATCCGGGAAAACTACCAGTTCAACGAGACCTGCCAGGATACCGTCCCACAGGCTTTGGAGGCTTTTTTTGAATCGACCGATTTCGAGGATGCAATAAGAAATGCCATATCAATCGGCGGCGATAGTGATACACTCGCTGCTATTACCGGTTCTGTTGCCGAAGCCTACTACGGTGTGCCGACCAGCATTAGGAAGCATGCTCTTACCTTTTTGGACGAACGGCTTCTTAGAATCTTGCTGGAATTCGAAAACCGGTATCCAGCGAAGACCGAGAAAAAGAATGATATTGGAAGCGTGGGCATTCCGCCATCTACCGGTAAGAAAGTAAAAACGGGAGGTCGTGCAGAGATGATAGAATCAGCTATGGATGTTGCTGATCTTGAACTGGACGCCAGCACAGCACATCCTGAAGAAACGACAAGTCAAAAGCTCTTTTCCCACCTGTTTGAGGCCTGCAACATTTTGCGTGGTCCTATCAATCAGGATGAGTATAAGAGCTATGTGACACCGATTCTATTTTTCAAAAGGCTCTCCGATGTCTATGACGAAGAAACACAGGTAGCCCTTGAGGAATCCGGTGGCGATGAGGAATATGCGAGCTTCGCTGAAAACCATCGCTTTGTCATCCCGAATGGATGTCACTGGCAGGATGTTCGTGAGGCAAGCGAAAACGTCGGCGTTGCTATCGTCAACGCAATGAATGGTATCGAGAGGGCAAACCCAGATACCCTGAGTGGGGTCTTTAGCAGCTTTGATGATGCGAACTGGACAGACAAAACAAAACTCTCGGACGAGAGATTAAAAGACCTCATTGAGCACATGTCCAAGCTCAAAGTCGGCAACAACAATTACTCTGCCGATGTCATGGGCGACAGCTATGAATTCTTGATTAAGAAATTCGCAGACCTGTCAAAGAAAAATGCTGGTGAGTTCTACACCCCTCGGTCTATCGTTAAGCTGCTCATTATGCTGCTGGCTCCCAAAGCTGGCGAAACCGTGTACGATCCGGCATGTGGAACGGGCGGGATGCTAATCGAGGCCATCCGATTCATGCATGGTGACAAGCTCACGTATGGCCGCATCTATGGTCAGGAAAAGAATCTTGCGACCTCCGCAATCGCGCGAATGAACCTGTTCTTGCACGGAGCTAAAGACTTCAAAGTCACACAGGGCGATACACTTCGCGCACCCAATTATCTGGAAAGAGGTTCTCTACAAACCTTTGATTGTGTTGTAGCAAATCCTCCCTTCTCTTTGAAGAACTGGGGCTCCGAACAATTCAGCAGCGATATCTACGGTCGTAACATTTGGGGCTGCCCGACTGATTCCAACGGTGACTTTGCATGGCTACAGCACATGGTTAAGTCGATGAATCCGAAAACCGGACGCTGCGCTGTGGTGCTCCCGCAAGGAGTCCTGTTCAGAAGCGGCAAGGAGGGCGGAATCCGCAAGCAACTCGTTGAATCGGATAAGCTGGAAGCTATTATCACAATGGCAAGTGGCGTATTTTACTCGACCGGAGTGTCCGCTTGTATCCTTTTCCTGAACAACAACAAGGCCGTCTCCCACAGAGGCCGCATTTGCATGATCGACGGTTCCGGGATCTACACTCCGCAACGTGCGCAGAACATCATGACAGAAGCCGATATTCAAACTGTTTTCGATTACTACACCGCTTATGAGGATGTAGTCGAAAAGGTCAAGATCGTCACGATTGCTGACATTCGAGAAAAGGACTATTCTCTGGCAATCAACAACTATATCGAAAAGAAGGAACAAGAAACAGTTCCGCCGGAGGAAATCCGCAGACAGTACTTCGAAGCCTATGACGAGATGATCAAGGCCGAAACCCGGATGAGAGAACTGCTGCTGAAGGGAGGCTACGTCAGTGAGTAAGAGAATAACCATTGAAGAACTGCAGTCCTACCTTTGGAACTCTGCGGTTCTACTTAGGACCAACATTGATGCCGGCGCCTATAAGCAGTACATTTTTCCGCTCCTCTTTTTCAAGCGCATCTGTGATGTGTACGACGAGGAAACAGCCAAAGCCATCGCTGAATACGGCGATGACGCAGCTGAATTTGATGAGGATGAGATTCATACTTTTATCGTTCCTAAAGGATACCATTGGAACGATGTTCGTGCCGTTTCAGAAAATGTTGGCGTAGCTATTGTTGAGGCTTTCAGGAAGGTCGAAAATGCAAATTCCGAAAAGCTTCAGGGCATCTTCGGTGACGGGGCTTGGACCAATAAAAACCGTCTTCCAGATAGACTTTTGAAAGACCTGCTGGAGCATTTTAGCACAAAAACGTTGTCCATTGCCAACTGCCCTGAGGATGAACTTGGTCAGGGATATGAGTACCTGATCAAGAAATTTGCCGATGACAGTGGACATACGGCACAGGAGTTCTACACCAACCGTACTGTTGTCCATCTAATGACAGAAATGCTGAAACCTGAGTCTGGCGAGTCCATATACGATCCGACCTGTGGAAGTGCAGGTATGCTCATTTCAGCCATAGCGTATCTGAAAGCGCAGGGTAAAGAATGGCGCAATGTGGCGGTTTATGGCCAGGAAATCAATGCACTGACTTCTGCTATCGGCAAGATGAATCTGTTCCTGCATGGAGTCAAGGATTTCAGCATTGTGAACGGTGACACACTTGCGGCTCCTGCATTTATTGAAAACGGGAAACTACAGCAGTTTGATCTCTGCTTAGCAAATCCACCTTATTCCATTAGCCAATGGGATCGCGCTGCCTTTGAGAGTGACAAATACGGACGCAATTTTTTGGGTGTTCCTCCGCAGGGCCGTGCTGATTATGCATTCCTTCAGCACATTATTGCAAGCCTCAAAGAAGATACCGGCCGATGCGCTATTCTGTTCCCACACGGAGTTCTTTTCCGTAATGAGGAAAGTGCGATGCGTGAGAAGCTTGTCCGAAGCGACAGAGTTGAATGTGTTATCGGCCTTGGGCCGAACTTGTTCTATAACTCACCGATGGAAGCCTGCATCATGATTTGCCGTATGACCAAGCGGCCGGAACGCCGTGGACAGGTGCTTTTCATCAATGCCATAAACGAGGTTGAGCGCAAGAATGCACAGAGCTATCTCGAAGACAAACATATTCAGCGCATTGCAACTGCTTACAAAAACTACTGCGATGATGGCGATTTTGCTAGAGTTGCAACCATTCAAGATATTGCCGACAACAACTACTCTCTCAGCATTCCGCTGTATGTCAAGCCGGAAGTGAACGAAGAAGAAATCGACTCTCGTTCCGTTCAGGAACATTATGACAGTTGGAGAGCGGCATCTGAAATGATGAAGCTAAGCTATGCGAAGCTGAATGCTATGCTGGGAAAGGAGGCTGAAAAGAATGAGTAAAGTGAAATTGGGCGATGTTGCTATCGAGCACAAGGAAACTTGTGGGGGCAGCAAGGACGGATATCCCATTGTCGGCCTTGAGCATCTGACCCCGGAGGAAGTGACTCTCACCGCATGGGATGAGGATAGTGATAACACCTTCACAAAGGTGTTCCGTAAGGGTAACGTCCTGTTTGGCCGACGCAGAGCATACCTCAGGAAAGCTGCCGTTGCTCCGTTCGATGGTATATGCTCAGGAGACATCACAGTTATTGAAGCCATTCCGGATCGCATTCTTCCTGAACTCCTTCCATTCATCATTCAGAACGATGGCTTGTTTAGCTTTGCTGTTGGCAAGTCTGCCGGTTCCCTCTCTCCCCGTGTTAAGTGGGAGCATCTGAAAAACTATGAGTTTGAATTACCCAGTATGGATAGACAGTGCGAGCTTGCGGAGCTCCTGTGGGCTATGGATACCACGAAAAAATCCTATCAGAAATTGATTGCAGCCACGGACGAACTTGTGAAATCTCAATTTATCGGGCCCAGTAAACGCAATAATTTCTTCCGTCACACCGCTTCTGTAAGGAGGTGTGCATAATGGCGAAATATCGATTTGAGCAGATTGCAATCAACTGCAAGGAAAAAGTTAAAGCTGACGATATTGATACATCAACCTATATTGGACTCGAGCACTTGGATCCCGGTTGCTTACACGTTTCTCGCTGGGGTAGTGCAGTTCCGATTAAGGGCGACAAAATAGTCATGCATGAAGGTGACGTATTATTTGGAAAGCGAAATGCTTATTTGAGGCGTGCTGCGATTGCTCCTCACGATGGAGCATTTTCGGCTCATGGCATGATATTTAGGCCAAGGGAAGCTGTAGTCGACAAGGATTTCTTCCCCCTTTTTATAGCATCGGATTATTTTTTTGATACAGCTATACGGATCTCGGTTGGATCGCTGTCACCTACAGTAAACTGGAGTGATTTAAAGAATCAAGAATTTGAATTGCCGGATTTGGACACGCAGCGCAAACTAGCCAAAGTCCTGTGGTCACTAAATGATACAAAAGAGGCGTATAAAAAGCTGATTGCCGCTACGGATGAGCTCGTTAAGTCTCAATTTATCGAGATGTTTGGGAGAACCGAAACGGTGACAAGCAATCTGTCGGCATGGCCATCGTATGAGATCAGAGAGTTATACGATGTCAAATCCAGCAAGAGAATATATGCAAAGGAATTGACTACAAGTGGCATTCCTTTTTTGAAGGTAGGAGATGTCCTTGAACGAATAAATACTGGGGAAAGCCATCCGACAGTTTTTATTTCCGAGCAGAAATATTGTGAATTGAAAGAATCAGGGCTTGTTCCTAAAGCGGGAGACATTCTAGTGACGTCACGCGGGACTATAGGAAAATGCTACATTCTTGCCGATGATGATGCCTTCTATTTCCAAGACGGCATGATCACTTGGCTCAAGGCAAAATGTGACTGCAGACTATTACCTGAATTCACGGCTGCTTTGTTTGCTGAAGAGGGCTTCCTGAAGACACTTGATGAGGTGACAAACAAAACAACCGTAACATATATTTCTCTTGATAAACTTGCTGGGCTCAAAGTGATATGCCCACCAGAAGAGAAACAACGGGAGTATTTAGATTTTTTACGACAGAGCGATAAATCAAAATTTGAACTGGAACAGGCTCTTGCGGAGCTGAACGCCACATATAAGCGCATCATTGCCGAGAATCTCGGCTAAAAAATGGGGTCATGAGGTTTCCTCCGGCTCGTGGAGACACTGGAAACGGAGGATAACGAAAAGGAGGAAACACTCATGATCAGCCAAATTGTAATTAGTATCCAGAACGATATGATTGGTATCCTGGACAAAGCCCAAATGAAACAGCTTTCGGAGGTGCTGACAAAGCACCTGTCACCCTTAGAACCATCATCAGCCGAATACACGCACAATAAGAACAGCATGTTGCCGGTTTTTATATCTGCAAAGCGTGTCGAGGGGTGCTCTGAAAAGTCCCTCCGCTACTATGAATCCACAATTCGAAATATGTTGGAGAATATCGACAAGCCGGAGTGCCAGATTACAACTGGAGATCTGCGTTCCTACCTTGACACCTACCAGCGTCGAGGAACCGTGAGCAAAGTTACCCTAGATAATGTGAGACGTATTCTCTCATCTTTCTTTGCGTGGCTCGAAGATGAGGATTATATCGTGAAAAGCCCAGTACGGAGAATTCATAAGGTAAAAACCGGAAAAACAGTTAAGGAAACCTACTCAGATGAATCACTAGAGCTAATGCGTGATCATTGTGACAATACACGCGATCTAGCTATGATTGATCTTCTGTGTTCAACCGGCATCCGCGTTGGTGAACTTGTAAAACTCAATCGCAGTGATGTGGACTTTGAAAACCGGGAATGTCTCGTTTTCGGTAAGGGAAATAAACAGCGCAAAGTATACTTTGATGCCCGGACTAAAATTCACCTGCAGCGCTATCTGGCCGAGCGCACTGACACAAATGAGGCATTGTTCATATCTTTGCTGAAGCCATTTGACCGACTTCAGATCAGCGGCGTGGAGATAAGACTCCGCAAAATTGGCCGTGAACTGAGTTTTCATAAGGTGCATCCGCACAAGTTTCGACGGACGCTTGCCACAATGGCCATTGACAAGGGCATGCCGATTGAGCAGGTTCAGCAACTTCTCGGCCATCAGAGCATTGATACAACACTACAATATGCTATGGTGAACCAGAACAACGTCAAGGAATCTCACCGCAAGTACATTGGATAATCTGTTTGCAATTCTCAATTTATCGAGATGTTCGGAGATTTCAAATCCAATAGTAAGGGATGGCCTATTGCATCTTTTGACGATTTTGCAAAAATAGATGCTGTTATGACTACGGATTATAACAAATACGCCGATTACCCTCATATAGGCATTGATAGCATTGAAAAAGATACAGGACGGTTACATGACTATCGGACAGTTCGCCAGGACAATGTAATTAGTGGTAAATACATTTTTACTCATCAGCATATTATTTATAGTAAAATTCGCCCAAATCTCAACAAAGTTGCACTTCCTGACTTTGATGGCGTGTGTTCGGCAGACGCATATCCATTGCTACCTAATGCCGAGAATTGTGACCGAGTATTTCTCGCCATTGTTCTTCGATCTGACTTTTTTCTGGATTACATCACAGGATTGAGTACTAGAACTAATATGCCCAAGGTCAACCGGAAGCAGATTGCAGGATTTAGGATGCCACTGCCACCGCTTGATATCCAAAGGCGGTTTGCAGGCTTCGTCCGACAGAGCGATAAATCAAAATATCTCATCGCAAATATACTTGATCAGTACAAATAAGCAGAAATGGTATAGGAGAAGGATATGAGTAAAGACAGATCCTTTGCAGCTGTCAAGAAGGCCATTGGCGGTGGCCCATTTCGTGGCAAAAGAAATGTGCTTGTCAATATGGGTGAAATCACATTCCTCTATAAAGATGTCTTTGTCAGCGCAACGTACAATATTGCCTATATGCAAATGGATATTGATGTGGTTTGGGAAGATGATTCATCTCAGCCGGACTACCATACCCTCGGACTGCATGGAAGATACAACAGTTCTTTCCAAGATTTTCGATACGAAGATGGATATCTCCGCTGGAAAGATGGCGCCGCTTCTATATCAATTTTGTTTTAACCCGGAACGAGAGAAGCTGTGTCAGCAGGTCTATCCACTACAAAAGAAGCCAGCCTATCCGACAGCTTACTGATAGATATCGAGGGAGTCATCTATATCGTCCCATACGGTTTCGTTTGACGGTTGCTTCCATCTCAAAATTCCTCAAATGAGAGTGATACATATCAAAAGAAAACAGCGGCTTTCTGACACACTTTTTATGCAGTAACTCGCTTTCAAACCGGGTCAACCAAAAAGTATGCCTTTTGGTGCATAGAGGACCAGCTCTAATGGGGCTGGCCCTCTGTTGACTTACTGGAGTTACATCCAAATAAGGAAGAAGTAGAAATTGGCAGTAAAAAAGTTGAGATTGCCATTTCATCCTGCGCTCGGTATAATAGTAATATGTCAGAGATATCCATGCATGAGAAGATGTTCGTTTATGGAGGAACGAGGAAATGGGAATGACTGTTATCTGTTTTCACAACAATAACGAAGAGAATGGATACCTTAGCAACTGGTATCCTTCCACATTTACGCACAATGGTATCACCTTTTCCTCAATGGAGCAGTATATGATGTACCGCAAGGCACTTTCCTTTGGCGATGAAAAGGTTGCCACACAGATTCTTGCTACGGATAATGCTGCCGAGATAAAGGCTCTTGGACGGCTTGTATCCGGCTATGATGAGAGCCTATGGAACGGTATTCGACAAATCGTCGTCTATGAGGGGCTTTTCGCAAAGTTTACGCAGAACCCTGATCTAAGGGAGAGACTGAAAGATACTGGAAATGCATTTCTTGCTGAGTGTGCTGTAAATGATCGGATTTGGGGCATTGGTTTATCCATGCGTGATCCAAGCAGACTTGACCGGGCAAAATGGCAAGGCCAAAATCTACTTGGTTATGCCCTTATGATGGTGCGTGAAAAACTCTAAGAGGGTCTTGCCATTTCATTCCATAGGCACCTAAACAATTATACAGAAAACAAAATAACATCAAGGAGAAAAACTATGAATAAAACCGAACTGATTGCCGCAATGGCTGAAGCGAGTGGCCTTTCCAAGAAGGATTGCGAGGCTGCTCTCGCTGCATTTATCACGACTACTGAGAGCGCTTTGAAGGCTGGCAACAAAGTGCAGCTGGTGGGCTTCGGCTCTTTCGAGGTCAAAGAACGTGCTGCCCGTACTGGCAAGAATCCTGCAACAGGTGAGCAGATTGATATCCCTGCATCTAAGGCACCTGCGTTCAAAGCAGGAAAGGCTTTCAAAGACGCCATCCAGTAATTTGAAAACCCATAGAGAGGCACTTACGGTATTGATCCGTAAGTGCTTCTTTTTTAGCTAATCTCATAACGCCCCAACGCAACTGCCGTTTAATTGCGGCAAATTCGCCACAAATAAAATGCAGTTTCTGCTTTCTATTGCTGATAATTTGTACGAACCTGTTGTTGGTTACCAAACCTCCTCGTAAGTATTGATATAGATTACTTCACAGGAGGAATGCAAAATGAAAAGTTGCCAGTATAAGAGTTCCGATGAGCTCCCCCTTATCCTCAATGTTCAAGAGGTGTCCAATTTTCTCGGCCTCGGGCTGTCTCAGGTCTATGAGCTTGTGAAGCGCATCGACTTTCCTGCCTTCAAAGTTGGAAGTCGTATCTTCGTGCCGAAAGACAAATTCCTTACCTGGCTAAATGTGCAAACGGAAGAGAAGGACTCTCTCTTCTATACGGAGTGACAAGGATGGACGATAGTAAGATGCCGCGAATCCGGCGCAAAGAAGATCTTCCGGATGTGATGACGATGCCGCTCGTTGCAAAGACCCTCGGATGCAGTCTTACGGTTGCATATAGACTTCTAAAGAGAGATGACTTTCCCCATACGGTAAGTGGTCAAAGGGTCTATATTGACAAAGGAAAATTTCTCTCGTGGCTTGATGCTCAGACGCAAATGGAAAAGAGAGATCATTATGGCTGGTAGGCAAAGAGCGAATGGCGAAGGCAGCATTCGAGAGAGATACCCCGGCTGTTGGGAAGGTCGATATACTGCCGGCTACGATATTCTAACGGGAAAGCGTATTCAAAAGGGCGTTTTTGCTAAGACACGAAAAGAATGCGCAGCGAAGCTGGCACGAGCCATCCAACAGGATACAGGGCCTTATTATCGCAAGGGCAAAGGATATGATTCACAGCCCCTTTCTACATGGATTCGGCTTTGGTTTGATTCCTACACAAAGCCAAATCTTCGCCCCAGCTCAGCAGATGGTTATAGGAGCATGATCGAGAACCACATCATCCCGGTTTTGGGCCATATCCAGCTTTCAAAGCTCAGCTCAATCCAGATTCAGCGCTTCTACAATGATCTGCACACACAGGGCCGCTTAGACAACCATGGAAATCGGAAATATGAGCCATTGTCTGCAAGCACCGTGAAGCACATTCATGCGGTATTGAGCGGCGCTCTGAAACAGGCAGTTAAGGAGCGGATTATTCCCTTCAACCCTTGCGATAACTGCAAAATTCCAAAGCGTGAAAAGAAAGAAATGCACGTCCTGCCGCAGGACAAGATAGGTGCATATCTGGATGAGGCAAAGCGACTTGGGGTCTATGCGCTTTTCTATTTGGAATTGACAAGTGGGCTTCGACGGGGAGAATTACTTGGCCTGGAGTGGGCCGACTTGAATCAGGAAACACGAATGCTGACGGTTAACAAGCAGCTCACTCGTTCTGGGGGAGAGTTGTGCATTTCTGTACCGAAGACTGAGAATTCGATTCGAACAATAGCTCTTCCGGAGAATACTGTTGCTTTGCTCATAGATGAGCACAACAAGCATCCGGATAGTCCCCTCATGTTTTGGTGTCCAAGAACTAATGGTTACTGGAGTCCGGACTCTCTTCGACATTTACACAAACAAATGCTCGCCGCTGCCGGAGTGGATGAAAGCGTTCGCTTTCATGATTTGAGACATACATTTTCGACCTTAGCAATTCAGAGCGGCGTAGATGCAAAAACGGTCGCTGGCATGCTCGGCCACTATAGTGCCGCATTCACGCTGGACACTTACACGCATGTGACAGAACAAATGAAGCGAGGCGCGGCTGAAAAGATCGGCGTTTTTATGAACGCAAGTGTCAATGTGCAGGTTAATGTCGTTCACTCACCGAGTGCGGTAGTGCGTGGTGATTATGAATCGGATCTGGCTAACTGCCTAAACCCGTCGAATTCGACGGATTTAGATCCAACATCACAGTAGACATTGAACAAGGAAAAGGGACTCTGAAATCAGCAATTTCAGAGTCCCTTTTTTCGTTGCCGTGTGTCGACAGAAAAGATACCACCGTCAAAGCCTTGCGCCGCAATGGTTTTGCGGTTTTGCAGTCTTATGCGCAAGAGAAATACCCACCGTTAAACCTCATCCTCTTTACGATCTCCAAGCCCATACTTTTTCATGAGTTCTACAGCAAGCCGCTCGCCTTCGGCTGTAAACACGATCGGTTTTTTTGCGCCTTCACCGCAGATAAGCCCCTGTGCTTCCAACCTTTCCAGAACCGAAAAATCATATCCCTTCCAGCAGCGGCGCAGCAGCGTATCATCAGTCTTGTGCGGTTTTCTGCGAAGTCCTATTGTTCTGCGTTCCTGCCACGAAGTCAGGTACATCAGCAAAAGTGTCAGTTCCTGAATCTGCTCTGGCATATGTATAACATTCTTACACTTGGTTTTGAAACAGCAAAACGATGGAACTACATCGCAGAGATTCCCAACACCAAAGGTCCATCCGAGCACTACAAGAGGCGTAAAGCTTGGTCTGCTGAGTATATTTCAAAAATTCTCGATCAGATTCAAGAAGATCCCATTCTCCATCTCTCGCTTCACCTGGCCTTTGTATGTTCACTTAGAGCAGGCGAGATTGTTGCTATTGACATTCACTCAATCAACCTTGATGACGGCAGCATGTGAATTTCCCAAATTCTTGAACGTGTCTCTGACGAGGCCCTCAAAAATCTCTCCAGAGAAAAGATTGCTAAAGTTTTTCCGAAACAGTTTTCTAACGCTAAAAGTCGTCTTGTCTTAAAAATTCCAAAAACAGAAGGCAGTTTGAGAAAGCAATACCTGACAAGACCATTAGTTCAAGAAATCAAAGAGCGCATTGCGGAAATCAACAGAGCGAAAGAATCTCTCGGTTCTGAATATCAAGATAATGGACTGCTGATTTGCCAGCCAGATGGACGTCCCATTGACCCAAATAATCTCTGCAAGTCCTTCAAAGAATGGCAAAGCGCAATGAATATTACGGACCAAATTGATCTTCAGGGTTTACGTAAGTCAGGACAAATGCACAAAATCAGACTGACTAAAAACAATTACCAACTTGTGGCTGCTAACGCTGGACAATCCCCGGAAGTACTTATGCATCATTACAATGAAGCACTTGAAGTAGAGAAGCAACAGCTTGCATCGATGGTTGAATCAAGTTTCTATCCAACTCTTGCAAAATCAAATGAGAAGCCAGCATCTCTTGACGCAGCCGAAATTCTAAAACTGATTCAGGAAAATCCTGACCTCTCTGCCAAGCTCATGCAGCTATTAAAAGTCTCTGCATAAGACAGCACACGATGCAAACACTTTTTCGTTTAGCATGATGTTTAGCAACCCCGCAAATCTATGGTACTTGAGGTTCGACTTAAAAAAAGAAAAAACCTCGAAACCATAATGGTTTCAAGGTTTTTCTGTGGAGCTGCTGACCAGATTTGAACTGGTGACCTCATCCTTACCAAGGATGCGCTCTACCGACTGAGCTACAGCAGCGAATTTGGCGACCCGGAACGGGCTCGAACCGTCGACCTC
>ENA-ORNP01002064-ORNP01002064.1-human-gut-metagenome-genome-assembly--contig:-NODE-2064-length-17889-cov-20.110463_pt1 | contig 17889 bp, 17 predicted proteins | sample MGYA00242119_ERZ509030 | MGnify/ENA primary metagenome ERZ509030 (study PRJEB26280, sample SAMEA2338708) | human gut metagenome | biome: human gut; feature: human-associated habitat; material: faeces... | reverse complement strand
CCCACGTCTTGCCGTTCCATGATGCCATGACGGCCATGTCTATCCCTCCTTACTGTGGGCCAGAAGTGCCGCCTCCCATGCTGTCGGTATGGGTGTGGCCTGTCAGGCTGATGCCCGTGGCGGTCACGTCTGCCGACGGGACGCTGATGCCCTTGTCCTGCATCGTGAGCGCGCCCTTCTTGACAGTGATGTCGCCCGGGACGATACCGTCCCACTCTCCGTCCATGCGGGAGAGGATGATGCCGGTGCCGTCCTCGAACATAGCATAGGCGACTTCTGTGCCGGGGGTCAGGTTTCCCATCTCTCCGCGCAGATACCACGGGATCGTCAGCGGCCGTGTGACCATGCTGTCGGCGGTGCTCGGGAGCACTCTGGCCGTGGTTTTGTCGCCGTTCCTGTCGGCCTTTCCCTCCACGCTGGAGATCTTGCCCTTCTGGATCATTTGGTTGTTGCTGTTCATCAATATCCCTCCAGTGGCTTGCGGAGGTATAGCTTGCTCCGCGTCTTGACGTAGTCGTGCCGGATCCGGCTGATGAAGGCCGTGCCGTCCCACGACTTAACGCCCTCGGTCGCCAGCGTGACCACAGAGCCCGCCGCATAGTCTCGCAGCAGCGAGCCCGTCCAGAGGGTGCCGACGGTCGCGTTTTTGTTGGCGTCCCGGAGGAGGCCCTTGGCGAAGCGGTCGGCCTCGCTCTGGTCAGTCATGCGGAAGGGTAGGATCCGGCGCAGCACCTTGTCGCCGCCGTTCGGGGCTGCGAAGGTGCCGGTCAGACCGCCGTTGACGGCTTCGGCCGAGCCGTAGGCGTTGGTGCCCTCGTCGCGGTACTCGAAGTCATTGGCCGGGGTGATGGTGATGGTGTCGACGGGCTGCTGGCTTTCCATGTACGCCTCATCGTAGACGACCAGCTTGCCGTCATACACCAGAAACGCCGCGCCCTCGAGGGTGCAGCGGTTTTGAAAAAATGCGAAGTCTGCGAGGTTGTTCTGCTCGACGTAGTCGTAGGTCTGGTCGGTGATCCCGTAGGTCTCGAGCGTCAGGCCGTGGCGGCCGGCGATCTCCTGAGCCAGTTGCAGGAACTTGACCTTTTCCCACGATTTGCTCCGCTTATCCTTCGCAGACTGCGGGACGGAATAGGCCCGCAGGGTGATGATGCCGGACTCGGGGACGACGCTCTCGACGAACATTTTGCCCGTCTTGGCAGCGCCGTCCTCGATGGCGATGGTGTCGCCCTTCTTGGGGTTCCACGAGTCCCACAGCTCGCGGGTGTCGTTGAGCTTGAGCAGCAGCTCGTCGCTCTGCTTTTCGGCGTACATATCGTGATAGCAGCGGTGGACGCTGATGTCCGGGTAGATGTCGACGCCTTCGTATAGGATCTTCACGGCGTCACCTCCTCCACGGCGGCAGGGTCTCCGGCGTCTCCACGGTCTCGACGATCGGGATCCGCACAGCCTCGCCGCCCTCGAAGATCAGCACGTCGCTGAGGTCGGGGTTGGCCTCGATGATGACGCTTGCCATGCGCTCCTCGTTATAGGCGACGAGCGCGATGCTGTCGAAGGTGTCGCCGCCCTGCGCCACATAATCAATAAAGCCGACTGTCTGCTGTGACATAGGCGCCGCCCTCCCTTCTGCTGAGTGCCTCGAGGATGAAGTCGATGAACTCCGGCTCGAGGTCGCGGAGCTTTCGGATCAGGGCGTCCTCGTCGGTGTCGCCCTCGACCTTGATCTGAGGTGAGAAGGACAGGCCGCTCAGGTCATAGACCACAGCCGTGCCCGATCCGCTGCTGATGGGCTCGTAGTCGGCCTCGCTGGATGCGCCCAGCATCCGGCCAGCCTCGGCCCAGTAGGACAGGTTTTGCGATCGGTACGCAGGGTTGAAGCTGATGACCGCCTCGGTCGGATAGCGCGGATCCTCGCCCGCGATGGACGGGCCACTCGTGAAGCCGCCGGTCGCATAGCCGGAGACGTTGGCGCTGCCGCCGCCTCCACCTCCAAACAGGCCCGCGATCTTGCTGATGACGCCGGAGCCGAAGCTGACAATCTTCGATACCCAGCCGACGATCGTGCCGAGCACGCTTGCGATGGGCTCCAGAATAGCCAGCAGGGGCGAGAGGAGCGGCATGATCGCATTGAGCAGGCTCACGACCGGGGGCAGCAGGGCCTCGATCAGTTGCATCAGCGGAGGCAGCAGCGGCATGATGACGCTGTTGACGATTTGCAGGGCCACTTCCAGCAGCGGGGTGATGACCGGCAGCAGCGCGGCGATCAGGTTCGCCAGCACAGGCAGCACAGTCGAGATGATCTGCGTCAGCATCGGGAGCACGGTGGCAAGGATGCTGGCGATCGGCGGTAGAATAGCCTGAACGATCTGCATGAGCGGCGGGAGTAGCTGCTGTGCGAGGTCGAGCAGAGGCGGCAGGAACGAGCCCACGAGCTGAGCCAGTAGTGGCAGGATGCCCGCAGCCAGCTCCGTGACCATCGGCATGACCTCCTTCAGGGTGTCGCCCATGCCGACGAGGAAGTCCTGCACAAACGGCATACAAGCGTTGAGCGTGTCGGTGATGACAGGGCTGATTTCCTCGAAGGTGTCGGTCAGGATCGGGGCCAGCGATGTCAGCGTGTTGGCGATCATCGACGCCATAGGCAGCAGAGCCACTTCGGCCGACCTCTTGACCGCCTCGAAGGCAGAGCCGAGGTCGTTGTACTTGACGTCGTTGATCTGCTGGAGTGCGGCGGCGCCGTCATAGGCTGCGGTCTCGATGTCTCCGAGCACGGGCAGGATGCCCGCCTCCAGATCCTCGAACTGTGAGCCAAACAGTGCGACGCCGATCTCGTTGCGCTTGAGAGGATCCTCGAGCTTGTTCAGAGCCTCGACGGTGTCGAAAAATGCAGCCTGCGCGGTCTCGCCGCCGGCTGCAAAGGCCGCGAACATTTTGTCGGAGTTGAGGCCGAGGCCCTTGAAGGCTTCGGCGCTGCTGTCGCTGCCGTCTTTCGCTCTGATGTTGAACTCCTTGACGGCGTCGGCCACTTTGTCGATGCTGAACAGGCCGGCGTCAGCACCTTCCACGAGGGAGCCCATGAACTGGTCGGCGCTCAGGCCGAGGGCCGCAAACTGCGCCGAGTATTCGTTCAGGGTGTCGAGCAGGTCGCCGTTTTTGTCTGCGCCGTTCTGTGCGCCGGTGGCGATTAGGCCGTAGGCTTCTTCGGCGCTGATGTTGAAGTTTTTCATCAGAGCCGAGGCGGCTCTGGCGCTTTCACTGATGTCGTAGTCGAAGGTGTCACGCAGCACGAAGCCGGCCGCGGTGGCCTGCTCCAGCGCTTCGCCGGCCAGATCGCTCGCTTTCTGCGTAGCGGCCAGCCCTTCGGCCACGTCGTTGAAGTCCTCGCCGAGGTTCTGCGCGTAGATGTTTTTTACACTCTCGCCCAGCGCGTCCAGCTCGTCGCCGGTGGTGCCGGTAGATGCGGAGAGCTGGTTCATGGCTTTGTTGTAGTCGTCGCCCAGCTCTGCCAGATACTTCCCGGCCTCGACGACCGCCTTGCCCGTCGCCACAGCGATGCCGCCCACGGCAGCACCGACGGCAACGGCCTTCCAGTTTACTTTGTCGAGGTGTCCCGCGACGTTGTCCATCGCCTTCCCGAGGGAGGGGTCGATGGTGCCGGCGAAGCTGACGACGGCCTGCATGATCTTGTTTTTGCCTGCCATCAGTGTCACCTCCTTCTGTATTTCCTGAAGTTATTCCGGGGCATTGAGGCGGCCTTGTCGCGTTGCCGCTTGGCCTCCTCGGCTGCCTCGTAGTATTCCATCAGGAAGTCGGTCAGGCGTTCCCGTCGGAGCTCGCCGACTGAGGTGTGGAAGGCTCGAGAGTAGTCTCGGACGAGCTCTCCGAGCCGCTTTCCTCGGATTGTGCCGCCGACCTCGCCGTAGTAAAATTTCGGCCGATCCTCATAAGCTCCATGACGTCGGGGCCGCTGATGCGCTCGAGGTCGCTGATGTCGATGTCGCTGTTGACGGCGACGATCGCCATCATGGCGAGATAGGCGTGCAGGGAGTAGTCGAGCTCGCAGGCGCCGGCGCTGCCGCCGCCCTTGTTGGAGGTCGCGCGGAGCTTGCGGGCCTCAGCATCGGCAAACATTCCCACGGTGATCGCGTCGGTGTCATAGGTCAGAGTCTTGACCTTTTTGCCGTTGATGGTGATGGGGTTCTGGAGTGTCAGCTTTTCCATGTGTGTCTCCTTTCGATAAATAGAGGGCGCCGCCCGGAGGCGACGCCCTTCTTGTTACAGGACGCTGCGGATGTCCTTGGCGTAGTCGACGCCGCCGACGCGCATGATGGTGTTGAGCTGGTCGATCAGCCAGTATTCGTTGCCAGCGACGAAAAGCTGGTAGCGGCTGACGGCCAGCGCGATCTCGTTCTCGCTGGCGTTGCCGGGATCCACGTTCAGGCCGGGGATGCCCTTGGAGACGCAGCGGAGGAACGCCTTGCAGCCTTCGGTCTTGGTGGAGCCGTCGGAGAGCTTGACGTCCTGCGCCCAGCGGATCTCGATGGTCTTGCTCGTCAGCTTGACGAGGCTGCGCAGGCCGAGGTCAATGCCGATCTTGGTGATGGATGCCTCCATCGCCTCGATCTGGCCGGGCAGCGGCGCCGTGTAGGTTCCCATCGCCTTGAAGTCAGCCGTCACAAGGTTGACGGGAGGCAGGGCGATGGTCACGTCCTTGGCGGCGAGAACGCCGTCCACATAGACGGTATCGGCGAGGATGGGGCCCTTCAGGTCGAGCCACAGGTTTGCCATTACTCGTCACCTCCTTCGTAGTAGACGGAGAAGCCCGCGTCGGTGTAGGCGACGTAGACGCTCGCAGACTTGAGGGGCGGGGTCGGGGTGACGGCGATGTCCCAGCGGAAGTCGCCATTCATCACGTCGGTGGTGCTGTTCTCGCTCTCGAGGAACAGGATCACAGGGGATCCGAGCAGCGCGCCCATGCTGACATAGCCGTCGAGCTTCTCCTGCTCGCGGTTGATGATGCGATCCTTCAGTGCGCGGGTCATGGACTCGTCGATCTCCGGGCTCCACTCGCGCTGGAAGTCGTTGGTGATGTGCATGAGCATCCGCATGGAGACGTCGAAGATCGCGCGGGGATCCACGTCTGCGCCGTATGTGTAGGCGGCCGTATGGTCGCCCCACAGTACCCATTCGCCGCCCCATGCCACGGCGGTGCTGATGCCGTTCTGCGTCAGCTCCTTGCCGCTCTGCTGGTCGAAGCCGCGGTTTTTCGCGTTGGCGCCGAAATACTGCTTGATGACGGGGATCGCCTTGTTGCCGCAGGTCTCCATCGGGACGCTGTTGTGGCTGAAGTCGGCGCGCATGAGCTCGACCACGGCCAGCGTGCTCAGGTGGAACACGTTGCCGAGGTTGTCCACAGCCTGCGGCCAGTAGACCTTAGAGCGCTCGCCGGTGAAGGCGTTGGCCTTCTTCCATGCGATCGCCTTGGTGATCGTGTCGACCGCCTGCGCGGTGCTGTCTACGAGGGGCAGGTCGGCCACGACGAAGGCGTCCCAGTGGCCGTTGATCTTCTTGCAGGTCGTCAGCATGGCGTTGTAGACGGCAGGGCTGTGACTCCAGCCGGGGGCCGCGATCAGATTGCAGACCGCGAACTGCTCGGGATAGAGCAGCGCGATCGCGCTCAGGCCGCTGTACTCGCCGGAGGAGGTGACGCCGCCGATGATGTCGCTGTCTGCGATCTCAGAGTCGTCCACCTCGCTGAAGCTGGCCGTCAGGCTGCCGGTGAGCTGCGCGTTGTCCTTCAGGCTGGTGATGATGACCGTGCCCTTGGTGAAGTTATAGTCCACAGCGTAGTCGGTGCCCTCGACGTAGTTGCCGCTGTCATTCTTTGCGATGGTCAGGGTGTCGAGGATGATCTTGTCGCTGGCGAACTCGGCGCGGCCGCCGGTGAAGGTGAGGACCTTGGTGGTGGCCGCCTCCTTGCGGTGCTTGCCCGCGGAGGGGTCGAGCACATTGATGACGTAGATCGGGCCGATGTTCCCGAGGGTGTTGTTGAAATGCGCGTACACGGCCTCGCACAGGGTAAAGGTGCCCCAGTCGGACGAGTAGCCGATCTTCTTCTGAGCGTCGACCAGACTGGTGATCTTGATCGGCGCGTTGATGATGCCGGCCACGCCGAAGCCGCGCACGAGGTTGACGGGTGCCGTGCCGATATAGACCGGCGTGGTGCCCGCCTGCACGGCGCTCTGTGCCACGGTCTCGCCGATGTGGCCGTAGGCGCCGTAGAGGTATTCGTTTGCCATCTGCTTATCCTCCTTTGCATGAAATTAGAGCAGCCGAGCGGCTGCCCTTAAAGCAGGTGTTGGTAGCTTTTCGGGTTGCGGGTCAGTGTCTCCTCGACGGAGAACTCAGCCCATGCAAACCAGTACGGGTAGAAGTCGGGGACGGCGTCTTGCTCCGTGACGGGGCCGAAGGTGATGCCCTTCTCCTTGATGACGCGGAGGTCGCCGAGGTACTCGGCGTTTTCAATCAGCCGGAGAGCTGTGTCCACAAAATTCCATGCGTCACGCCAGCCCTCTCCGTTCTTCACGAAGTAGGAGGCCGCCGCCTCGTTGTATTGCTGGATGTAGGTGCCGCTGCCGTCGCCCTTCGGCTTGAAGATGTCGGGCCCGTGGTAGCCGGGATCCCACACTGAGAAGCAGAGCCGGATCTTGATGTCTCGGGCACTCTGGAGCAGGTCGTCGTCGCCCTGAACGATCTGCACGCAAACCGACGGGATCGGCGCGGCGATGTTCGGGGGCGTCCTGTCCTTCGATGGTACGAAAAGCGAGAACGCGGCCGGGTTTACCAGCTTGTATGGGTAGGAGGCGTCCGTTGCGTTGTCGTCGGGGAGCTTCAGCTTGACCAGAGGGCAGACCTCGGCGGTCAGCCAGTCCCGGACGGTTTCGATGCTGTTGACGATGGACATGGGGCACCTCCTACATGGTGACAGTCTGGCCGAGGGCCACGGTGGCGATCCCCATGTCCTCACTCCAGTCGTTGACGATGTACTCGCGGCCGTCGACGTTGAGCCCTTCGCCCGCCGGGCGCCGAGCGGGCAGATCCTCGACCGCCGCGTAAAGCAGCAGAGAGGACTCCGCGACGCTCAGCTCTTGCCCCCCTTGGCGTTCCTTCAGGGCGTTGTCGTCCAGCACGGCGGCGATGGCTTTGCCTTCGACGGTGTGCTTCTCACCGAACTCGTCGAGATTGAGAAACGTGCGCCGACGGTCAGCCTCGACCATCGCCTTGAAGCTGAAGGCCATCAGACGGGATCGGCGGCGCCGATCTGAGGGGGCTCCTCGTCGTCGGCACCGTCATCAGGCTGCTCGGCCTTGGTGGCCTCGATGGCAGCGATGACGTCGGCCTTCTTGCGCATAGCAGAGGCGTCCACGCCATAGCGCGTGGCCACTTCCTTCAGCTCGTCGAGCTTCATGTCCTCGTTGTACTCAGGGGCCTCGTCGGCCGCGGTGTTGGTGCTAGCAGGCTCGTCGGCGTCGTCGCCGGGAGCGGGTGCGGGCTGCTCGGCAGTCTCGCCCAGCTCGCCGATGTACTTGGCGACGCCTTCCTTCACCAGACGGGCCTCCAGCTCGTCGTCGAACTTCTGAGGGCCATCTGCTTCAGTGATGGGGATCACCTTGCGGCCGTTATAGTAGCCGAAGGTGCCCTTGATGATCTGGATCATGCTCTGCTCCTTTCTGCTGCGCTCAGTCCGTCAGGACGTCCGCAACGATGAACGGGTTCTTGTTGTTGGGGATCATCAGCGGGCGGCTGGAGATGGTCAGCGTGCGGCTGTTGCCTTCGGCGCTGCTCACATACTTCGGCACGCGGCGGCCGGCGTAGGTGTGGAACTCGCCGTCGCTCTGCTCGACCTGAGAGACGGCGCCATAGGCGGTGCGGCCAGCGCCGGGAGCGGTGAGGACGCACTTGCCGGACGGGATGTAGAGCTTGTCCTTGCCCTCGTCGTCGGTGTAGGTCAGGTCGTAGGAGATGACGCTGATGATGCGGCCGAGGACGTTCAGGCGGGCCACGATGGCGGCGCCGTCAGGCAGCAGCTCAGGCTCCACGTTGCCGATCTCGATGCGGCGGTTGTCGAGGAGCTTCTGCACGGCTGCGTCGTTGATGATGGTGTCAGCCACGTCCGGGGAGCAGACCAGATCAGAAGCGCGGAGGCCGCGCTTGGTCAGCATACGGATCATGGCCTCCAGATCCTTCAGGATCTTGCCGCCGGTGGCGTCCCACTTGGCCGTCGGGGTGTAGGTCGCGGGGTTGCTGGCCTCGGAGTAGAAACGGATCTCCATCTCGTCGGCCTTGTCGACGTCGTCGGCGATGTGCTTCATCACGCAGCCATTGGTCAGCATGGTCTCGGCGGCCATCGCTTCTTCGCGGTTGGTGATGAGCTCGCCCAGCTCGTCAGCGTCGCGCAGGATGAGGGTCTGCTGGCGCTGCTCAGGGGTGAGCTGAGAGTAGAGAGCCTCGCCGAAGCCACGCTTGCGCAGCTCGTCGAGGGTCAGGACGCGACGGGGAGCTACGAAGGGCGGAGTGTAGCGTTCCATATTGTAGCCGGCGCGCAGGACGGTGACGCCGCCCTTGCGAGGGGCCACGAAGGGCGCCAGCTTCTTGCTGCCGTCACGGAACTCGACGAGCACGTCGTCGGTGGCGAAGATGTCGCTCGCGTCGTTGGTGGGGAAGTAGCGGTCACGCAGGAAGGTCGCAGCAGGGGTGAGCTGCTGCACGGCCATGAGCAGCGTGTGGGTGTCGTAGAAGTTAAAAGGCATTTTGTTGTCCTCCTTCTCTTAGTATTCGATGGCGTCGGAGAGCAGGATGCCGGCCTTGCGCAGCTCCTCCTCGTCGGTCGCCTTCAGGGTGTAGCCGCTTGCGACGGCCAGCTTGTTGCGGGCGAAGTGGCCGGTGCGGTAGGCCAGCACAGTCACGCCCGCGGTGGTGCCGACTTCCACGTCCTCGGCGAGGATGCAGTTGGCGGTCAGGGTTTCGTTGGTGGTCGCGGTGGAGCCGAGGATCACCAGCTTGCCGTCGCCGGCGGTGCCGGCAGACAGGGCCAGCACGGTGCCGCGCTTATAGGTGGCTGCGGCGGTGGCCTCCTTGCGGATGGTCACGGTGAACACGTCAGCGACGGGCTCGTTGGCAACAATCAGACCGTCATAGCCGACGCTGCCGAGGTTTTCGTCCAGTCTCTTGCTCATTACTTCTTACCTCCGTTCTGAGACTTGGTGGAGTTGTAGAGGCCGACGATGGCGTCCACCTTTGCCTTGTCGTCGTTTTCGCTGCCTTCCTCGCCGCCGTTAGGGGCAGCGCCGACGCCGGCAGCGCCGGACTCGTCGTTGTCAGCCTTGGCGTCCTTCAGGTGCTTGGCACCGAGGGCCGCCTGCTTCTGCATAGCCTTGAGCGCGAGCTGCTCAGCGGTGCAGGGGGTCTCGCCGTACTTGGCGTCCCTGACGAGCTGCGCGTCGCCCACACTTGCGGCGATGCTGTCGATGGCCTCGATGCGGGCGCGTTCCTGCGTTCTGGCAGTTTCGGCCGCCTGCTGCTCGATCTGAGCCACGACGTCGGGGTGCTGTGCTCTCATTTCTTCGAGGGTCATGGTCTTGTTGTCCTCCTTCTTGGGGCCGTCGTTCTTGGCGGCCGCGTGTTTATTTCCAGCCGCAGGGGCGGCGTGGATGCTGTTGTCGATGGGGATCGTCCCCGGGATGTGTCTGAAGCCCTTGACGTCGTGCCGGATGCCGGCGACGAGGAGCACCTTCTTGTCGGCGCTCAGGGTGACGTCGGGGCCTTCGTCTGTGAGCAGGGTGTCGGCAAAGCCGTTGTCAATGGCCTCCTGCCCGACCATCCACGTCTCGCGGGTCATCATGCTGCGGAGCTGGTCGACCTCGATGCCGGTCTTGGCGTGGTAGATCTCCGCGATGGCCCGCTCGCTCGCGTCGAAGTCCTTCTGGAGCTTCTTCAGGTCTGCGAGGGTGTAGTAGTCGTAGAGCAGCCCGGCGACGCCGTGGATCATCACCATGCTGCCGGGATAGACCTGCACCTCGTCACCTGCGCAGGCGATGACACTGGCCGCGCTGGCCGCGATGCCTTCCACGACGACGACCTTGTGGCCGGTCAGGCCCTTGATGGCGTTGTGGATGGCGATGCCGGTGTAGAGATCGCCGCCGCAGCTATTGATCTTGATGGTGATATTGCTCTTGCCCTTGACGGCCGCGAGATCCTCCATGAAGCTCTCGGGCGCGATGTAGAGGCCGGGCTCGGGCTCGCCCGTCCACCAGTCAACAGGCTGACGGCTCACGACGTCGCCGTAGAGGGTGATCTCGCCCTCGTCGTCGCCGATGCTGGCGACGTTCCAGAACTTGATCGGCGTGCCCGCAGTCTGAGGCCCGGCGCAGAGCCGGGGAGTGTTATGCGTTCTCATGCTTGTCTCCTTCCTTGATGCTTTTGATGGCCTCGGCGACGATCGCCTCCCGCAGAGCTGCGGAGATCGTGCCGCTGGCCGCTGTGCTCTGGTCGACCTGCCCCTGCGCTGCGCGCAGCTTCTCGTTTTCCCGAGTGAGCTGGTCGACGTTGGCGTCCCACTGACCGCCGTTGAGTCGGATGGTCGCCTGCTCTCTGGTCGTGATGCCTTCGCCGATGGCGAGGATCTCGGCCGTGATCTCCTTCGTCGGGTCGAGCTGTCCCTGAGAGGGGCCGATCCACTCGGCGCCGAGGTATGCGGCGCGGATCGCCGGATCTGCGAAGAAGCCCGGGGCGCTGATGCGGCCGCGGGCGACGGCTTCAGAGAGCCAGATCTCATATACCGGCGTGCAGAAGTCATCGACAAACCACTTGCGCCTCATGCGGAACGCCTTCCACGCCTCCATCAGGGCGGCACGGCTGGCGCTGTACGAGCTGTTGAAGCTCTTGAGCAGAAGGTCGGCCGGGATCTCGAGCGCGGCGCCCACCTGTTCACAGATGGCGCGCAGGAAGGTGTTGAAGCCACTGGCCGGCCGCTTGGGGTCTGCAAAGGTCACGTCCTCGCCGGGCTCCATGATGTTGATCTGGCCGGGGCCCATCTCGTACTCGTTAGGATCCCGGCTCACCTCCGGCAGGCTGCTCCCGACCTCGTTGAACGGGTTGTCGCCGGCGCCTGCCTCGGTCTTGATGAAGGCCGTGAAAAACGACTCGACGACCGCCGCAGTCAGCTCGCTCTCGGTGTAGCGGCGAAGCTGGAGCAGGGGCTCGATGACCTGCGCGAGATAGCTGACGCCGCGGTATTGATCCGGGCGCTCGCTCTCCATGACGTGCAGGATGTTCGGCAGGCCAGTCCGCTCGCCGTATGCCTGAACACGGGCCCACGTTGTCGTCGTGCTGCCGAGCTCGAAGGGGTAGGTGCTGCGGATGTGGTACGCCTCGATCTGGCCGTCGCCGTTCACCTCGACGCCGTCGTAGATGGTGTTGCCGTTGGCCGCCTTGCCGGTGGTCAGCAGCATCGGGGTGATGATGCCGGAGGTCGTTGGCGTGGCGACTCGGTCGGCCTCGATCAGGTGCAGGCGTAGCGAGTAGGGCGTGAGCGGCGTCGGCTCGTACTGCTTCACGACGGCGAACACGTCGCCGCTGACCAGCCACGAGGAGAGTGCGAGCTGCTGCATGGCTGCGAAGTTGTTGACGCCGGTGGCGTCGCACGCCCTTTTGTTCTCAGACCAGAGAGCGAACTCACGCTCGGCCTGAGCCTGCCATGCGTCGGCGGCCTCCTGCGTCATGCCGAGCGCCTCGCGGTCGATCCGACTCTTGAGCTGGAGGCCGATGCCGACGACGTTGGTGCGGTTGGTGCGGATGGCAGAGGTGGCGATCGGGGCCGCCATGTAAAGCATCCGGGCACGCTGCCGCAGGGTGTAGTTGTTGGCGTCGATGTCCTCCTTCGGGCTGCCGCTCATAGCTCTGAAGCCCTTGGTCGCCTTCTTGTGCCAGCTCGCGCCGGCGTCGCCGTAGCCCTTATTCACAGGGCGCGGCTGCTGCCGCCTGTTCTGTGGGCGGCTTCTGCTTTTTCTTTTGCTGATGGTGCTCACCTCCTTCATGGTGAAGATGGCCGAGTCGGGAGAAAAGGAGCGAAAACTCCCGGCGTCGGCCTATGAAAAAAGCCCCTTTCGGGGCTTCTTTCACCAGTCTCGGGGCACTACTCCCACAGCTTTTCGCGGCTTCTCGCCGTTCAGTGCGGCCTCGAGGGCTTCGATGTCTGCCTCGAGCTGTTTGATGGCGGCCCGGATGGATCCGAGGTCGGTGTTGTAGCGGGCCAGATTGCGCGAGCCGATGCCGTAGCTCTGGACGCCTCCATCCAGCATCTCGGCCTCTCGCTTCAGGTAGAGCTCCAGCCGGTTCCTCTTGATGGAGAGCTGGTACTCGATTTGTTCGCGTGTCTTTCTCATTGTGGTCTGTCCTCCTTACCAGTCGTCGAAGGCGTCGGCCCGGTTGTGCCGTTGCCGCTGCCGTCGCTGCTGCGGGGCCTTCGGTTTTTCCTCCAGCCCTTGCAGGCGGCGCTCGATGGCGTCCATGTCGGGGTTGATGATCTTGAGGCCGGCGTTGGCGTAGTCGCGGCAGTCGAGGGCCTCGTTGCGGTTGTGCCCGGGCAGCTTCTCCCACGCCCAGCGGTCGCCGCGGCGCGTGTGCGTGAGCACCAGCTTCTCGGAGAGGAGCCCGTTGAAGAAATTGAGGTCATAACCGGCGTCGGGGTGCCGGTTGAAATGGCAGTATTTTGGCCCGGGCTCCTGCACCTTCAGATTAGCCATGATCGTCGCCTTGCCGGCGTCGACGCCGATGGTGTAGAGCCAGCAGGTGATCCGCTTGTTGTCGCGGATCGGCACCTTGCTCGGGGGCGAGACGAAGGGGATGCCGTCGCCGCCCTTGCCCTTGATGGCAAAGACGCGCTTGCCGACGCGGGCCCGGCACGCCTCATAGACCTCTTGGGTGAAGTGGCCGCCGGAGTCGACGCAGGTGATGGAGATCTTCAGGCCGCGGCCGTTTTTGAACTTGTAGACGTGGTCGACCACGTCATCGAGCCGCTGCCAGACCTCCGGGGTGTCTGGCCGGCCCATGATGTAGCCCTTGACGACGCCCCACGTCTCGCCGTACTTCCCGTGACCGACTACCTCGTATTCGAGGCGGTTGTCCTGAGTGTCGACGCCGCAGGTCAGCACGAGCACGCCGTCAGGCAGCTCCACAGGGGTGCCGTCCGAGCGGGTGCCGTAGTCCTCACGGCGGGCGAGCATGGTGTCCTCGTCCTCGAGGTCGCCGCGATCTTCCCACAGTTGGCCGAGCAGGGTGTTGTAGACGACCTTGAGGCGCTGCGGGTCATCCTTGGCGTCGAGGAACTTGAGGACGATCTTCTCCCACGGAGTCCACGGGCTCGAGAAGGCATTGAGCCAAAAAGAACGGACGCCCTTCTTGTAGGCGTCCGGGTTGTCGGCGATCCACTTGGCAGGCTGCTTTCGCATGGTGTCCTCGGGGATCAAGCAGCCGCACGCCGGGCAGCTCCACGAGACGCCGCTCTTGAGGCTCCACGACTTTTTCCCGCGGATCCTCTTGACCTCCGGGTCGAAGTGGATATTGTCGAACACGATCTCGCTGTACTCCCCGCACTCGGGGCAGCGGTGGCACCAGCGTTCCTGCGTGCCTTGGTAAAAACTCGTTTCGATGTTGCTGTTGCCCTTGATGGTCGGGGTGGAGACCTCGACCGCCTTGGCGTTGTAGAATGTGGCCTGACGTGCTTCGGCCAGCGCCCACGGGTCGCCCTCGGTGCCGGCGCTGGTCGCCCAGCGGTCGCGCTCGTCGCCGATGATATAGCGGGCAGGCGTGGAGGCCAGAGCCGAGGCGCTGTTGGAGCCGGTCAGGGTGAGCATCCCGCCCGGGAACGACTTCTGGAGGATTGTGTTGCCGCTGTCCTTGGCCTTGACGTCGTGCACCTTCGCCTTCAGGGGCTTGCTGTCGCGGATCATAGGGGCCACGCGGAGGCGGCTGAACTTCCGGGCGTCGTCGATGGTCGGGTGGACGTAGAGGATGCTGCCGGGGTCTTGGTCGATGATGTAGCCGATGATGTTGAGCTCGAGCTCAGACTTGCCGACCTGAGAAGCGGCCACCATGACTATTTTGTGCACCTTCGGATCCGTAAAGGCCCGCATGGGCTCCTCGAGGTACGGGGTGCGCTTGGTACGCCACGGGCCGGCCTCGGCTGAGCTTTCCGGGGAGAGGCGGCGGTGCTTGTCGGCCCACTCGTCCACGGTCAGGCTCTCAGGTGGGGCGAAGCGTTTGACCGCTCCGGCGATGGCGGTATTGAGCTTCGCGGCGGCTTTTTTAGTCGTCCGCGTCATCGGCGAGCTGCTCGCTCCAGCCTTCCCGATCCCTTACTCGCCGGGCGTACACCTCGGGATCGTATTTATAACCGGCCAGCTCCGTCAGGATCTTGTAGACCTCTGTGCGGATGATCTCAGACGCCTCGGCGGGTGTTGCTGCGCCGGTGACGTCGACGGCCAGACGGCCCGGCAGGGCCACGAGCATCGACCTGATATTGTAGACGAGGTCGGTCATCACAGCCTCGACGTCCTCGCTGCGGTGCATGGTGCCCTCGAGCTCACTGAGCTGGAGGGCGGCGATGTCTGCCTTGCTGCGCTTGAGGTCAGCCTCAGCCTCCAGACGTCGGCCCTCGATCTCGCTGTCCTTCTTCGACGGCTCCCGGCCGTTGGCCTTGGCCGTCAGGTATCGGATGTACCTCTGGATCGTCGGCAGCAGGTCATAGCGGTTGGCGTTGCCTTCCTTGACCGCAGCGATGACGCCATCCTTGGTGAGCTGCTGCACTCGGCGGGGCGTCATGTCGAACAGGGCCGCGATGGTCTTGCTGTCGACGAGCTTGTTGTTGGTTGGGTTCGGCATGGCGTTCCCTCCTTTCTGCCGCTCGGGCGAAACGAAACGGCCCGAAAAAAATTTTTCCCGGCTGCGCGTTTTTTGGGCTCGCCAGCACCGCAGGCCAGAGGGGCCCGTCACAGTACCTTGCGGCGCTGTGCGTGGCCGTGGAGGCGTCTGCGCGGCGCTGTGGCGCGCTCTGTACGCGTCTGGCGGTGTGGGCCGGGCTCGGTGTCGGGTGCTGCTGTGGACGCGCTGTGCGGCGTTCTGGTGGGCTCTGGCTTAGAGGCCGAGGGCTCGCTTCATGTGGTGCTCGAGGCGCTTGCTGGTCTCGGCGTTGAGCCGGAGCATGATGGCCTCGTTGGTGCGGTCGCTGGTTATCATCTGTGGCACCGAGATGGTGGTCAGCTTCTTGATGTCGGTGCGGGTCTTGCTCATTCGCTGGAATGGGATCCAGCTCGTGCCGTCGCTCTTGGTGTTGCCTGTCCCCATGAGAATATTGTGCGATCGCTGCGAGAACGGGCCGCCCGGGGTTCTTGTGTTCAAATAGCGGCCAACTACCTTCTTCTGCCCCTTGAGCACCTGCGCCTTCAGCGTGTAGCTCTTGCCACGGGGCGGGGCCTTCGGTGTCATGCCGAAGTGCACGGGAGTCAGGAGCCTTCCCTTGTAGGTGATGGCGAGCTCCTCGATGGTCTCGCCGGTGATCTGGATGCTGCCGGCCATCTTCTTCGGCTTTCCGCTGCCCGAGGGCGTGATCTCCGACTTCTTGATGTTGTAGACGGCCGTGACCTCCTGAGCGATCCAGCCCGGGGCTCTGGCCTTGACGTCCTTGATGGTGTTGCTGATGGCCTTCTTGCCGCCGTTCTCGATTGCCTCGAGGTCAGCGACGAGCTGTTGCAGGTTGCTGAGCTGCGCCGAGATGCTGTTCTTCGGCATGGCCGTCGCCTCCTTCCTATACGCAAAAAGAGACCGGCGGGCGTTGGTTCGCCCGTCGGCCTCTTGCCGTCGGTTGTTATTCGGTTTTCCTCTGGTCAGCCGCTCGGAATTGTCACGGCGTTGCCCGTGTGTCCGGCGGTCTTTTGCAGGATATAGAATAGCACGGGTCGCTACTGCTTTTCAATTCCTTTTACTTCCCTTTTGTTCCTTTTACTGCGTTTTACTGCCGCGGCTCAGGCAGGGGCTCCAGCTCGTCCAGCACGGCGGCGAGGTTGAGCAGGGCGCGGCCGTGGATCTTGTATGTCCTGTTCTGGTAGGCGTCCACTCTGTCGACGTAGTCCCGCCGATCACCGAACAGGACGCCGCAGGTGCTCTCCCAGTCAGCCCGGTCGAAGTAGCGCAGCCGGATGACGGCGCGCTCGTCGGGGTCGGAGAGCTGGAGGATCAGGCCCTCGATGGCGTTGCGCTCCTGCTTCTCCTCAGCCTTGAGCCGGTCGATCTGTTCCTCGAGCTCCATTTTCCGCTCCACCATCATGCCGGTGCGGTCGGATGGTGTGCCGGATCCGCGTGGCATACCTGTCAGATTAGGGCCGGGCGGTGAGGCCATCGTCATCTCCATGCGGTCGAGGCGTTCGAGCTGGTTGTCGATGTCTCTCAGCATGGCGGTGTAGGCCGCGAGCCTGTCCTTGATCCGTTGTGTGATCGGCTTCTCGCTCATTATGTCAGGGTGTCACTCCTGCTCACCTCCTTCCTCGTCAGGCTCGAAGATCGCGGCGATCTCCTCGCGCGGTAGCTCTCGGCCTTGACGGACGCAGCGCACGTTATTGTCTCCAGTTGTTTTGATGTAGCGCCGCACGATCACGTCGCACCATTTGGGTTCGAGCTCGATCATGGCGCAGGTTCGCCCGGTGTTCTCGCAGGCTATGAGCGTCGAGCCTGAGCCTCCGAAGAAGTCGACCACGAGCTCGCCCGGCCGGCTGCTGCTCAGAATGGCCCGCTCGCACAGTGCGATCGGCTTCGGCGTTGCGTGCCCGCCTGCGTCGTCTCTTTCTGCTGTGTTTGTGATCGGGAAACGCCACACATCGGTCATTATGTCATGCTCGTCGCTGTCGTTGTGTGTGTTGTCGAAGAAGGCGCGCAGCTCCATCGCTTCTGCTTTCATGCTCTGGTATGCCTCGGACGGCTTGTTGCGCAGTTTCATCACTTGATCGTGTGGAAGGCTGAAGGCTCGGCCCTTAAATGCCTGCTGGAGCTTTTTATAGTGCCACTCCGGGATCGGCGTGAACTGCGATTTGCTAAACCAGTGCCCCCACATTTGAACGCCGGTGATCTCCGTGAGCTGCTTGGCCTTGAGTCCGGCCTTCTGAGCCTCTCCGACCATATAATCGAGGATCGCCTCGTATGCGTCGTTGAAATGGTCTTTGTTATTGTTGAAGCCTTCGACGCCGCACATAACAAAGAGGCATTTCTCGGTTTCCCTCGGGTAGCTCCGCATGAGCTCGCTGTTGACGCCGAAGGCTGAGTGCTTCGCCCATGTGATGTAGTTTCTGAACGTGATCTGGTTCGCGGCGATCATCGGCCGAAGGATGAAGGCGTAAATATCCATGAGCGGCTCGTCGATGCCCCAGCAGTACCAGCTCCCGTTTTCCTTCAGGATCGAGAAACTGAGCGCAATCCACTTCTTGTTGAACTCGAGGAGATCGTTCTGGTTCTGGTTGTCATTCTGGACGCCGTCGCTTTCTTTTCCCATGCCGTATGGCGGGTCGGTGAAAACAAGGTCGGCGCGCTGCCCGTCGGTTGCCTTCTGAACGTCGCCCATCTTCAGGCTGTCACCGCAGTAAAGCCGGTGGTCTCCCAGCAGCCAGAGGTCGCCGGGTTCGGTGAATGGTTCCTCTGGCGGCGCCTCGGGCTCGGTGTCGCCGTCCTCCTTTTCCGACTCGTTATCATGCAGAGCTTCGGACAGAGCCGTGACAAGATTGCCGTATTCTTCCTCGGTGTAGCCGCTGAGCATGAACGGGATCTCGCCGGTGTCGATGTCGGCGA
>ENA-ORNP01002062-ORNP01002062.1-human-gut-metagenome-genome-assembly--contig:-NODE-2062-length-17903-cov-3.093456_pt1 | contig 17903 bp, 17 predicted proteins | sample MGYA00242119_ERZ509030 | MGnify/ENA primary metagenome ERZ509030 (study PRJEB26280, sample SAMEA2338708) | human gut metagenome | biome: human gut; feature: human-associated habitat; material: faeces... | reverse complement strand
TTTTTTGGCTTTTACTTCGGTCTTTATTTTTTAGAGGATGTGCAACAGCCCCTTTGTTTATTCACTGGGAGATACCGAGAATGCCGTACATAATGGCCTTAGACCAGTATTTATCTCCTGTCTTATCATATATATTCGTACAAACCACTTTTCCATCGTAGGCGCTCATATGCTCATAGTCGGGGACCTCGTTGTCTTTATAGGCGGTCATCGAACCATCTTCTTCGCAGTAGATACCATAGTAGCCCTTGCCATCATTATAGACAGCAAACTGGATTTTTGCAGAACGGTCAGCAATGATAAAAAAATACCCTTTGCCACCACTTTTTAGGCTTGTAAGTTCTGATAGATTGACAATTTTGTCATAGCGTTCTTTAAGATTGGTGAGAAGTTGTTTGTCCGACACCATTAACGGCAAAGGGCTTCCGTCTTTAGAAGCAACGGTAAATGAAGAATAAGCATTTTGTGCTGCAAATTCATCTGTTGCATACAGCGATGAGAGTTCAGTTTGTGCGGCTTGTGTCAGCATACGCGTTTCCGCTATAACCTGATTCTTCTTTGCCTTATCGATGTATCCGGTTAGCGAAGGAATTAGTAAAGCCGCCAGAACAGCTAAAATGACCAGCACTACGATGAGTTCCACGAGTGTGAAACCTCGCTTTTTATTATTCACCGGCATAAAACGACAGGAAAGGGGTTTTTCATATAAAGAGAAAAATGTTACAGGTTACATAATTATAAATTGGAATTTTGTTGCAGAGATTGCATTATAAAATCGGAAAAATGTCGCAATGCACAAATTTAAACGCCGGAATTTTGTTATTTCTCTATTGAGAAAACATCGTTAAAGTGGTAAAATATTGACATACACTGTAAACGGAGGACCCGACTATGCTTTATCGAAAGGCTTACGATAAACTGCTGGAATGGAAGAAGCAGAAAAAGAGAACGGCGCTCTGCATCCAAGGTGCTCGTCAGATTGGTAAAACAACGGTTGTGCGTAAGTTTGGAAAAAATGAGTACAAATGCTTCGTTGAGTTCAACTTCATACGAAACACGAATGTCCAGAAAGTTTTTGATGGAAACCTCGATGCGAACACAATTATCGAGGGCCTCTCAGCACTGGCGCGAAAGCCTCTGATTCCGGGAGATACACTTATTCTGCTGGATGAAATTCAGGAATGTCCCAATGCCCGCACAGCCATTAAGTTCTTGGTGGAGGACGGACGCTTCGATTATATCGAGACCGGCTCGCTGCTCGGCGTGAAAAATAAGGTGGTTCCATCTTTGCCGGTCGGCTTTGAGGACCCCTTTACGATGTACCCGATGGACTTTGAGGAGTTCATCATTGCAAACGGTGTGCAGCAGACAACGATTGATGTGATGCGTAGAGCATATCAGGATAGAATCCCGGTATCGGATATCATCCATACCACGATGAGCAAGCTGTTCTACTCTTATATCATCGTGGGTGGCATGCCAAAAGTTGTTCAGACCTATGTGGAAACACACGACATTGGGAGAGTAATCAAAGCCCAGAATGAAATCATCGAACTGTATCGCCAAGACATCACAAAGTATGCCAACGAGAGCGACCGACCCAAAATCAGAGCCATCTTTGACTCTATCCCAGCTCAGCTTAATGAGAAAAATCGTAGATTTACTGTCACGGACTTGGCAGCGGCTGCGCGTATGAACCGTTACGCGGATAGTTTTAACTGGCTTACGGACGCGGGTGTCGCAAATGCTTGCTATAATGTAGAAGAGCCGAGAGCAGCTCTCAAGCTGAATGAAAAGCGCAGCCTCTTCAAATTGTTCATGGGGGACACGGGCTTGTTGTGCGCCCTTTCTATGGACAACATTCAGTTCAGCATTCTGCAAGGTGACTTGAGCGTAAATATGGGCAGTATTCTGGAAAACGCTATGTCGCAGATGTTTAAAGCAAATGGCTTCTCGCTGCATTACTTCGATACCAAGAAATACGGTGAGTTGGATTTCGTCTTGCAGGAAGGCACGGCAATTGACCTCGTTGAAATCAAATCCGGTAATGACTACAAGAAGCACGCTGCATTAAATAAGGTAATGAAGGTAGACGAGTGGAAAGCAAAACAAGCAATTGTTTTCTGCAAGGGCAATGTCGAAGAAGAGAACGGTATCCTGTACCTGCCGTGGTACATGGCAATCTTTTTTAAGCAGGAGCAGATTCCGGAAGGATTGACCTATGAAGTGGACCTCACTGGTCTTTAATGGTGTAATGGATTGTGCAATGAAAGAAGGGAAAAGGTATGGAGCAAACGGCAGTTGTAGAGGTAGAAGAACTCTCCAAGCGTGAAAAGTACCGCGAGCGGCGAGGCGAGGAATACGAAATTGTCTCCAAGGTGGCATTCCTTATCGGTGTATCGGAATCCCACTGGAAGAGCCAGTATACAGGGCTTGAGCAGGATATCTATGAGCAGTTGAGCGAGAATAAGAATGCTCGCATCATCCGTAATCTCTGCGGTCTCCGTACTGAAATCGAGAGAAATTTTAAGCGGTTCTCTATGTTGATTCTGATGGAGTTGAAGAACCTGCATACTATCCCGCAGACGCAGGGAATGGTCAATCAGCTTCGCAAGGACGGCATCGAAATCATCAAGGCCAATCCGAAGCTGGAAGAGTACTTGCCTAAAATCAATAGCCTCTTACAGCAGCACATTGATGCTTGCAAGACGCTGTTTCCTATCTGGATTAACTGGGAGTTTGTGAGGCAACTCTTCATCATCCCCGGTGGCAACAGCACAAAGAAGTCCAAAGAGGTTTTCGAGTACTACATGGAAAACCTCGAACGCTATCCTTACCGCATGTTCATCAACTGGCGCTGGGGCAAGGACGATGAGGGAAACCTGCTCTACAACGATGAGAAATTTCTGAGCCGCCTTTATCAGCAAAACGGAGAAGTGTTCACAGGCTATTCCAATGTCAGAGGCGAGGGAAAGGAAACGCAGAGGAATATCTACAGCTTCGTGGATGCCAGCGAGCAGACAGTGGCCCTTGTTGACTGTGAAAACTGTGACCCGCTGAAGCTCTGCGCGGAGCTCCAAAGTATGCAGCCGGAGACGCTCGCCAAAATCACTAAAATCATTCTTTATAATGATGTCAATGCTTCATCGGCGTGGGGCTTGCTGTCAAAGCACACCAAAGCGACCATTGAGCACCAGATGTCAGAGCGGGTACTTACTGGCAAGAGCCTCGTTGATGTCATGCTGGTGGCGGGCTGCTGCAAAGAGCACTATATGAATAAGGTTGACAGCTTCTTGCTGTTCTCCTCCGACTCGGACTATTGGGGCCTCATCAGCTCGGTCAGTACGGCAAAGTTCCTCGTAATGGTTGAGCAAAGCAAGGTCAGCGGGGAAGTAGTACAGAAGATGATTGACAGTGACATACCTTTCTGTTATCTGGACCAGTTCTGTCAGGGAGGGCAGTCCCACAAAATGAAGGTGGACGCGCTGCTCAGTGAATGTCAGCGTTTCGTCAGCAAGCATTTTGAAAGCTTCAATGTGCAGGAAATGGTAAATGTGGCGCTGCTCCAGACCAGAATTGAGATGTCCAAAGCGGAGCAAAAACAGTTCTACGAGCGGTACATAAAGACTATGCGTCTGAAGATTGCTGCCGATGGTATGGTAAATATTGAATTCGAAGGATAACAGTTATGGATAAAAACATTCTGTATCAGAATCTTGATATACTCTCCGTGATGGAGGCGTGTGAAGACAAGTCTAAGGATTTCATTTTACTTTTTATGCCTACAACAATGGGTGGAACAGTAGGTGAGTCTTCCAGACAGAGGAAAATATCGACAGCGTATGACGAATGGTATCATGAAAATGGTAGGGAGTATGCTGATTTCGGCAGACTATATTTCAGCGACTTGAATGATTATAATGACTATGTCACATTGGTAAAAAAAGTCATTCAAAATGCTGGGAGAATCTTGGGTGATGAGGGTATATTCTGCTTTGCTGTGCCGCAGGTAATAAAATTGCTGGGATACGAAACTCTCGAAGCGCTAAATGTGCAAGTACTGCTTGAACAGACCTTTGCATATTGTAAGGCTTTGCCGATGCCATCTTTTAGTGTTGAGACTGAAGAAAAAATTGGGTGTGGAGAAGAACTCTCGACAGGAAGGCACTTTACAGTGGGGGCAACGCCATACACATTATATGTGTGCTGCAATTGCAAAGCCAAAATGCACGGAAGGAACTGGTCAATATATGGTATAAAAAGGCCGCCTAATGTTATGGTGGATGATTTCCTTGAAAAGAATGCGGTCGAACTTACCAGAAAGAAATATGCAGGACTGAATAAATGGGAATGGTTAAAAGGACCGGGTTCAATTGCGAAGAGGCTGTTTAACACACTGTTAATCAGAGAATTAAGGCAGCGGGATGTTTTAGAAGCAGTAGAAAAAATGAGTTTTAGTTCCTACCTCATTGCGGGAAAAAGTGATGATGAAATAGCTCAAATTGAAAAAGCTCATGCGCAATTACGAGATGACACATTAGCTATCTTGAATGACAAAAACAACTGGGCTTCAGTTTGCGAATGTCTAATATACACTCTATATGAACAGCAGAAAAAAGCTAGAGTTTTGTTCCCATTCGATAGAAATGCTGAGTGCGCTTCTGTAGCAAATCGACTTGGGCTAAACTGGACCTCATTGTATAAAATATCCTTATGCGATAAAGAAATCAGTTGCCGAAGTGAAGAAATGTTTGCGTTTGATAGTGTTGAGCTAAAAAGAGAAGACATCTACCCCATACGCTATCAGCATGTGGATTATCTGAAGAATATTGAACCTTACAACTATGAAGTACGGAATACGGCGAAAAGGGTTAGCACTGTACATTACGATGAGAATGCTGTATCGTCCATAGCAGAAATAAACAAGATGAAGCAGAAGGTCGCCAAGTATTCAAATCTATTAAATGAAATAGTAAAGTGTTCTGTTGAGACCGGTGACCAAGAAGACCCCGATATGGAAGAAGCAGTTCACTCCATCATTAAGTTGGCAGTGAAGGGACAAAAAGGTACGATTAAGGGAGATGAAGCTGAGAACTGGTATGGAGATGGTTGGGAAAAACTATCTGAAAAATGTCGGGACTATCTTCAGACCGCTACAGCCTTTGAGAAACTGAGTGCGTTGAATGAGACCGCCGATTATGCTCCTATAGTAATAGAGTACTGCCGTGCGGTTGAACTAGAAATGAACATCGCGGTAATGAAGCCGTACATGGACTCTATAAAACCTGAAAAGGCAAAAAAGAAATACGGTGCTGACCCGTCGGATTATTTTCAAAAGATAATTGATAAGTATACAGATGAGCCTCAAACTGCCACGATGATGCTCGGTGAAATCGGAAAAAGCCTTCGTGATGCAGCAAATTGTGGTCCTGATGACATTCATCAAACTCTTAAAGAATACTGCATCAAAGGAGGAAAGAAACACCTTCTTGACTCTGACAATGTCGGAAAATATGTGCTCATCAGCAAAATCAGGAATCAAAGTGCTCATCCGTCTGCACTTGACAAAGGCTGTGTTGACCAGATTCGCAATTTGGTTCGGCAGGGCCTGAAAGCGCAGCAATCTGTTAATGATAAGCAGCCGATTAAGGATGAGCCATTAGTCTGTGCAGTCATCGGACCCGATGGCAACAAACTTGCACAATCCCAGAATACTGAGGCATTCAGAGCCGCTATTCGCAATCAGATAAGCGTTCTGGACCAGAGCAGAATCCAGCAGTTTGCATCAGCGGGCAACACGGGTTTTGACCTGATTGTCTCTGAAATTCTGATGGACTACAAGAAAGAAAACAAAAAGCACAGATATGTACGGCTGACCGAGTATCTTCCCTGCAATCGCGGTACAATGAAATTCCCAACCGTCTGCAGAGAGCGGGCGTTGCAAGTTGATAAAGATGCTAAGGTTATTGTTTCTGGAAGTATAGACAACGCAGCAACCCGCGAAGCGTGTCAGAGAAAAGCTCTTGAAAAGGCACAGTTCTGTATTGCTTACTATAAGCCGGGCGGCGGTTCGAAGATTGAAGAGATGGTCAACGAGGCTATTCGTGAGCGGGGTTTGATTGTCTGGAATGCTTATGGGATAGGATGACAGATTGCTTGCCGAGAGGTGAACGCTATGGGTGATAATGTTCTTTATGAAGATGCGTTGCGAGGACGATGTAATCCACTTGAAAGTCAAATTTGATTCCAACGAGCGGCTGTACAGCTATCGGACTGACGATGATTCTATCGTAGCGGGCGATGATGTGATAGTCCCTGTTGGGAAAGGCAACGAGCCAAAGATTGCAACGGTCGTTGAGAAGGTCTACTATAAAAAAGACGAAGAGCCGACTTTCGATGGAAAGATAAAGACTATCATTGGACTTGCAACACCGGCAAAGTTGGACCCGCCAACAATGCCGAACTGATGGAGAGGGGACAACGGCATAATAGACTTGGCTAATAGCAATACTATTGACATTTATCCGCCAGAAGCCTATACTACAGATAGAGATTGAATTTGTATTCCATTTCTGGCACAAAACAATGCATCCCCCAGAGCTAGCCACTCTGGGGGATTTTTCTTTGTATAGTATTAGAATGTGAGTCGCATTTGATGCCAAGCCACATTTCCGTGGGTGGATTTGTTGGTGATGCCTTCATCCCTAAATCCGAACTTAGCATAGTAGTGAACGAGCTTATCCTTACAGGTCAGAACAAGACCCTTACGACCCTGCCGTTTGGCATCGAAGATTGCTTGTCGTATCAGCTCACCGGCATATCCGTGTTGGCGGTATTCAGGAAGTGTGTTGACTCCGAAAATCATCTGCCACGCACCGTTTTCGTTGTGCATGGCGGCATTCTCGTACATCTCATCGGTCAAGTCCGCATCATCAGTCACGAACCCATCCACGAAGGAGATGAACTTGTCACCATCATACATCAGCCAGAAATGATTGCCGTAATGAGCTACTCTCTCAGCAAACTCGGCGGCAGTAGCAGCCTCAGCGGGCGGGAAACACTCGGCCTCAACGGCAGAAAGTGCCGGGACATCAGCAGGAACAGCGTATCGAATCGTCATAGCCGTCGCTGTACCTCACAAGGATTTGCCAAGATTGTAGGCGTCCAGCAAAGTCTCAGTATGATTCTTTGCATCACCCGGCTCGGCAATACCTTTACCAAACACATAGCCTTTGAGCTCGGCCTTCTCGAAGCAATCGACCCAACCCTGCAAACCGTTGTAGGCTTTGTCGATGGCGTGCGCATCGTCATCAGCAGCAGTAGCGAGCATGTAGATGTCACGGAACTTATAGTCAGACTTGTACAGAGGGTTCAGGCGGTCGAGCAGCGTCTTCATCTGCCCGCACATTTCATAATAATAGATGGGTGTAGCGAAGACAACAACCTCAGCTTCCTTGACCTTTGCCATGATTTCGGCAACATCATCCTTTAATACGCAGTGACCGGTTTTCATGCACGACATGCATCCGATGCAGAATCGGATATCTTTGCCGCGCAGGGAAACAAACTCAACCTCATGCCCCGCATCCATCGCGCCGCGCTCGCATTCCTGTGCCAGAATCTCCGAATTGCTGTTTCCGCGCAGGCTGGTGGAAACTACAAGAACCTTCTTTGCCATTGTTAAACGCTCCTTTTTGCTCTGATTTTTACTCATCACACGCAGAAAATCTGCCGTGCCAGCATAGAGCCACTGTTGGTCTGCATGACTTTATAGATGAAGTCCTGAATACTCTCTTTACTATAGTCGTTCTCGGAGGCGTTCGCAATAAAATCTGCCTCGATGAGAATTTGATAGTCCATGCTATCAATGTCTGTCAGAGTATGGTGATGACTGACGAGGTACGCCACACGGTCAATCTGCGCGGCCGTCAGGTCGGAATCATTGAGAAAGCTACGGACCAGAGGTCCGCCCTCAATCTCTTGATACTTGCCATTGGTGTTGCCGTATTTCTGACGGCAGAGCGGACAAGCAATGTCGTGCGTGATAGCCGCTACTTCCAGAACAAACTGAGAATCTGCGTCCAAATGCTCAAGTTCGCCAATGGTCTTGGCGTATGTCCAAACACGGATGAAATGGTCGATATCGTGGATATTGCCGTTTGAGAAAGCAATCATCTTATCCATAATTTCAGAAATGGTCATTATAAAAGCCTCCCACAAATCAATAATGGCTATTTTGTCCACAGACCGCCATTTTTAAGCTCGAAATTTCCTGCTCCAGCGCCTATTTCAAAGTGTCGCATAGCGATGCCCAAGTCTACCAAATTGAATTTGACGGAAGCATCGACATCCATAGAGATTTGCCCATGCGTATAGTGAAGAGTTGGAGCTTGCCTGTTCACAGCACTCGGAGCTAGGCGTACCGCTTCCATGCCGTTGATGACTTCTTCCGGCAGCTTTGCATCAGCAACTGTTCTTTCCTCAATGCTCTTTCGATTCTTGCTCCGAATTACTGCACGGATGAGGACATCCTTGATGGTCTTTCGAATGTTTCCGAACACGATAACACAGACGAGGGCTTCTCCATCAGGAACGGAAAAGGAACTGCTATCATATGTTCCGCCGACCCAGCAAGTGCCAAGATTCAGTTGGGTCATTTTCAGAACAAGGTCCTCGCCATAATACCCGATTTTGACATCAAGGTTTTCATCGCCAGAACAGCCCTTCATAAGAAGCATAGACCGGACATTGGAGAACATCCCGTAGCTCTTTTTGATGTCGTTGAATGCCTCGTTGCCATCGGCCAGATACTCGATGTCGAGACTGGACTCCTCGTTGACTTCAGCAATCCACTTTTGGATTTGCAGAACATCAGATGCACGGACAGGTTCTTTTGAGAAGCATCTATGTGATATGCGTTTTTCGATTGCTTCGTTCATCGTTAATCTCCTATTTTATAGGAAGGAACGGGTCTCACAGTGAGAGCAGCTTCGCTTTCTGGTGGTTGTATTCTTCCTCGGTCAGCGCACCAATGTCCAAAAGCTCCTTGTATTTCTTTAGCTCATCAGCCGGGGAAAACGCAGGAGAACTCTTCGTCTTTTCAAGTTGCTGCTTTACATACTCAACAATGGTGTCCATGCAGTGCTCATTGATATGGGACTCTTCATAAGTAAAGGTGTTCTCATTGAAGAAGTTGCTGGACAGGTTGTTGGAAGTGGAGGCTGCCGTTTCAAACTGCAAATAGCCAAGCGTCACGCCGGGCTTCTTAAACTGCAAGCCGATACAATCGCAGTAGTAAATGGTCTTCTCACCGTCCGTTGCGTTGCTGGTCAGAACGGAGCCAATAGTGACACCTACGGTAATCACGCACTTGTTCGGATAAATGTCAATCTTCCGGCCTCTGGCTCCATCGACATGGAACACAGCACCCGCAGGAGCGGCTTTTTTATAATTGTCGATGGAAAAGCTGAGTTCGCTGTCATGTTCTTTGTAATAGAGTTCAAGAAGAAAATCAAGGTTGTCATCATCGACAATTAAACATCCCACGCCATTGCGATGAGGCATCTCATTTTTCAAAATAATGGCTTCAAGTTGCTCCTGATTGAGACTATAATCACGCGCCAAGTCTTTTGTGGTCATGTCATTACCCGTCCTTTCATTCTTACCGTGAAATGAAGTAGAAATAATTTCTTATTCGCCCAGAACCTCGCCGAGTGCAAGCACCGCATTGCGTACACACTCAGGACAGGGGCAGAGCGGTTTGCCGGTTCCGACACCTTTCAGGTCCTTACAGATAGTAGCGCCGCACTTGGCCTCAAACTTCTGCAGGAGTTCTTTAGAAATCCGGGGCGTGGCTTTGCCATCGGTCAGTATACCTGCTACCATCACAGCGCCGACAAGAGCGCCGCAGGTGCTCTCCATACAACCCATACCGGCAGCATACCCCGAAGTTAGCTTCATAAGGGTATCCTCGCCGACAGGCAGCTTGTCCTGAAATACCTTAACAACCGACTGCGAGCAGTTGCACTTGCCGGTGGCTTTCAGTTCATACGCGGCTGCTGCGCGTTCCTCAATACTTTGCATATTATCACATCCTGTTTTCTTTCTATTATAGCACGGAGAGGCGTCATTGAGAACGCCTCTTTTACTTTTGTCAAGAATTTCGCAGTTGTAGTAGCGTAAACCGGACTACAACCGGAGAATTTTCAAAATCATATTGAAACCAAAAGTTGTATTTGCTATACTATATACAACAAAAAACAACTAAATGGACTTGACAACAACCGATGGCTGGAAATGACATGGAGGATAAAAGGACGATGGAAAAAGAGCGGACGATACTCCATTGCGATATGAACTGCTTTTATGCCTCCTGTGAGATGGCCTACCATCCGGAATTGCAGGGAAAGCCGATTGCTGTATGCGGAGACCCCGAAAGACGCAGCGGCATCATTCTGACGGCCTCTTATCCGGCCAAACGGATGGGAGTTAAAACGGGTATGCCATTATGGGAAGCACAGCAGCATTGTCGGGATATTATCTTTGTACCGGCACACTATGACCTGTATACAAGGTTCAGCGGGTATACCAGAGAGATATTCCTGCGTTTCACGGACCAAGTAGAGCCGTTTGGACTCGATGAGGCATGGCTGGATTGTACGGCGAGCCAGCCGCTTTTCGGCAACGGTGAGGAGATAGCTAAGAAAATTTCCGACACCGTCAAAGACGAGCTTGGTATCACCTGTTCAATAGGGGTTTCTTGGAACAAAATCCTCGCCAAGCTGGGGTCCGACTACAAGAAACCTGACGCTATCACCATCATCAACAAGGATAACTTCAAGAAAATTGTCTTTCCACTTCCTGCCTCGGACCTGCTTTATGTTGGCCGTAAGACCGCTGCTAAGCTGGATAACTACGCTATCCACACAATAGGGGACCTCGCCCAGACCAATCCGAAGTTCTTGCAAGAGAAGCTCGGCAAAATCGGGCTCATGCTATGGCGGTTCGCCAATGGTATGGACATCTCGCCAGTAGCTAAATATGAAGCAAAAGATGTTGTTGCGCCTATCAAGAGTATCGGAAATAGCTGGACTACGCCGAGAGACCTGCTCACGGATGAGGATGTTTGGATAGTGCTATATCTACTTTCCGAGAGCGTTGCGGCAAGGCTCCGGGAAAACCACTTCCGGTGCAGGGGAGTGGAGGTCAGTCTTCGCGATTCAAGCCTCTTCTCTTTCGAGAGACAGTGCAAGCTCAGCCAGCCGACAATGCAGGAAAAGGATATAGCGGAGGCTGCATTCCAATTGTACAAAAAGAATTACAAGTGGAGCGAACATCTCCGCTCGGTGGGCGTTCGTGCCATCGACCTACGACCTGACACTGAGCCGTCTCAAATATCATTCGATTTCAGTGCAGAAAAGCAGGAGGAAATGGAGAGACTCGAATCGGCCATTGATGGTGTTCGCAACCGATTCGGGTATTATTCTGTACAGCGCGGCGTGATGTATTGTGACCGCGCTTTATCTCACTGTGATGCCAAGGGAGACCATACAATACACCCACATGGGTTCTTGCAAGGGAGCATTTGATAAATGGAACAGCGATGTAAGAAGTATGTCGAAGTAGTGGCCGACTTTAGCCCAGATGGGGAACTCATGCCATTGCGGGTTATCTGGGACGATGGGGAGGAGTTCGAAATCACAAATGTCACTGACATTGCGCCACGCAAATATAGCAAATGCGGCGGCGTGGGTGTGCGTTATACCTGCCAGATAGGGCGAGCGAAAACCTATCTTTATTTCGAGGAGAACAAATGGTTTGTCGAAGCCAAGAGTGCCGCGCCGGGTGAGCCAGCTTGACCTATATACAGAATAGCTAAAAAAGAAGGTTGTATTTTGGCGAGATAGCGCAGCTAGAATTATAGTATAATAAAAGAAAATGAGAAGAGTGGAGGAGGGCTGATTGATGGGAAAATACACAGAGCAGACCTGCTGCTTCACGGGTCATAGAGACATTCCGGCAGGCGAAGAAACAAAAATCAGAACCCGCGTATACCATCGGATTCAGCCTCTTATTCAGCAGGGTGTTATCTACTACGGCGTGGGTGGTGCGCTTGGCTTCGACAGAATGATGACCGAATACTTGATTGAGCTTCGCAAAGGCAACAAGCACATGAAAATCATAGAGGTACTGCCGTTTGAAGGCTACCGTGCTAAGTGGCCGCAGGAAGAACAGGTCAGGGCAGCTCTCATTGATAAGCAGGTGGACAAAATCGTTTATATCGCAAAAGAGCCGAACAAGGGTGCATATCTTGCGCGTTACCGGCATTTGGTGGATGGTTCGAAATATTGCATCTGCTACTGCAACAAGCCTACAGGCGGAACGGCCTATACCGTTAAATACGCTCTGGAAAAAGGGCGGACAGTCTATAATGCTTCAAGCTTTGATGTAACAGAACTACTGCGGGAAAAATCTGTTTGGAAGTAATATTGATATGAGAACGGAAGACGAGGCGGCCAAAATAGTCTGAGGTGTTAAACATGATGTCAGCTAATGAAATGAGGAATGTATACTGGAAAGCGCAAGTGTGTATATTATCCAGCAAAGAATTTACAAAGTATATGAATAATGCCGCTGTTGGCAGCTATGAAAAGGCGTGTCATGGGTTCAAAGCAAAAGGCGGGGACAGGTTTGTTAAAGGCGTATACCTTAAAGAACAGAACTTGTTTTTAATTGACCTTGCTAATTTTCTGCCTATGATTGATGTCCCACTCGAACAGAGCTTTAGCATGTTTGGAGGAACTTTGAAAATCAAGGCTCAAGAAGGACACCAAAAACTGTATCTTGTAGAAGCGAAAGACGCAGATGCTTTTTGGGCTCCAGTGCAGAATGAAAGAGCGAGACGAACAGAGCTTCGCAAATCGCAAGTGCAACGAGTAAGAACCTATCCGAGAATTTTTATAGTAGAGCACTATGATATTCTGAAAATAGAATGGTTCTATATTTATGAAAATAAAAACGAAGATTTGTTAAAAGGTGTACGCTATAAGCTGAGCACAAAGGATGGTAGGCTTATTGATGTAGAGAGTTACTACCTTGTCTCGAAAGCAGCATTTATTTTAGATGTGGAGGTATTTCGAGAACAGAAACTTGTTATTTATCAAGATAACCTAAGCGTTGCATTTGCAGATGTGAAACTTACAACAACCTCAGCAGGAAACACCATATCGCTAAAACATGTCAATAAACTGAAGACTATCTATGCAAAGAGCAAGACTTCAAAAGTGAGCCAAAACAGTGCAGGCAAGGAGAACGATAATGGTTCAGATACTCGAAAAAGTGAAGCAGAAAGAAAATCAGTTAGACAAAAAGAAAATGTCTGCCTTCTTACATCTGATAAGATGGAGCGAGTAGTGGATAGCATTGTAAGAAGTCCAAACAGCGAGAAAAAGGATAGACAGATTTGCTTAAAGGACACAAAAGGCAACGATGTTTTCGTATACGGGTTTGCTGTGAAAAGACATCATGTGGTAATGATTGATGTTGCCGATTTTGTAAAGAAGGATATTAGTATAGACAAAAGTGCGGTTACATTCTATACGGGTACATTTACAAACAGCAGCAGAACAGATAATCTGATGGAATACTTTGTTTTGCAGGGTGACCCGAATCGCGTTTTGAAAATTATAGAAGCTGAAAGGGAGCGAGTAAGGCTAAAGAGTCAGCCCAGTACGGATAAAATATGTGAAAAGTCCGACACGAAAGAAGAACCCATTAGTAATCGAATTTGCATTGTTTCAAGAGCAGATTATATCAGTGTACAACAATACTCTATTGGAAATGGAAGAGTTGTGACGCATAAAGAAACCTATGTTCTGGCAAATATGCGCGGCGAGATTGTAGAGGTGTCCGGAATCTACTACAGCAAGGCAAGGTGTGGATACATAAATGCTGCGGATGTACTGAGCAAGGATATAAACTGGCATAATAAGGAATATGAATTTTGCTCTGGGTCGATAGGCAGCTTCGGAGTACGAAATCCGCTGGCAAAAATTGAGTATTACAAAAATGGACAAAAGACGAAGGAGCTTTTACAGCGCGAGCAAACAAAAATAAGTCTGTATGAGAGACGCTATGGCACGGAAAATAAAAAAGGCGTTTGGCATAGTAAAGTGAATTTGTCTTATATCCCGGCTGGAAATGTTATCCAACTTTATAGCTTACGATGCCATTGTAGCAAGTGCTTTAATCGCTTTGACCAAGATACAATTATAGATTGTACGGCCTATGTAAACACAAAAAGCGGTAGAGAAGTTCCGGTTACGGTGCAATATTGTAGTGGCTGTGGCTCCTTTTTTATGAACTACGATGTGTTTGTAGGCTATCAAGCTAAATATGGCGCTCTTAGTTTTGAGTGTAAACTCGAACAGAGTGAATTTGAAGATGATGTCGATTTCGGTTTTGCAGATACTTCTTTTCTTAGCCGGGCAGGATATTCAGTTAGAGCATCTGTGAGTCAGCGGAGGCGGCAAATAATTCTAAAGGAGCTTTTGGACAGCGGTAAATACACTAAATGGGAAATTACGGAAAAAATATCGGAATTTATTAAACTTCGAAAAAACAATCCGGATATGAGAGATGCCATCAAGCGTTGGGAAGAAGACATCGCATTTGTTGCTGACCATGATGCAGACAATCAGACCAGAGTTGGGCGAGCATCCTTTAAGCAAGGAGGAAAAATCACGCGCCGATAGAAACGCTATTTGAATCCTCCACCAGAGCATAGTAAACTTCCGGTATGGACCATAGCCATCACGATTCCGAGCAGGTCGAACTCTTGCTGGTGGATTAAGCATCAAGCGCAAAATCTCCGAGATGGAAAAGCCCCAGAAGAGCAGGAAAAACTCCTCAACGAAATCGGGATATTTGATACTACGCACTAAATAAAAAGGGCCTCTGCCAAATTCGGCAGGAGCCTCTCGTATATATTTAGTTGGATGTATAATCAACAGAGTTATATGTAGGCACTTTTGACAATGGCAATGATGAATTTTTGGCTAATAAGCCGAAGAAAAGTCATGTATAATCAATGTATAAGAAATCTGTAAATAGCGTCAGAAGTATATACTTAGAGGTTCCAACACATATTTTGGGGAGTAAAATATGGCAGATAATCGCGGCGTAGCCTCAGCAGGAAAGATTCCAATCGTTGAAATGAACGGGCTAAATGATATAGTGTATGTAGCAACGAATGATGAATTTTGCAGTATTGAAAAGGCTGATGGTGAATTTACAAGGGTAAAGTGTGTCTTATTAAATTGCAAAATTAGCAAAGTTGGACTAAGAGCTTATAAATTACAAAAAAGCGGTCAGGTTGTAATTAGCATGAGAGACTATGTACGAGCTGCAGTCTCATATGATAAAAATCCTTGTGGATTCAAGTTCGTTAGTATTCACATAGCCAATACATCTACGGGCACAAAGATTCAGCTTATTGTGCGTGAAAACCAACAACTATTTATTGAAGCCAAAAAAGCGGAAAAAGATTTGTATTATTGCGAACGCGATATGAAAGCAGAATTATCATTTGCAGCGTCTGTCATAGGGGAAAAAGATAGCTATAATACAGTAGGCATGCTTGTGACTCAGCAGAGGGTTTTAAAATACACGCCAATGTGTTTCCTGCCAAATAGCGAATTTAGCTATTTTTGTATAGATGAATCGAAGAAAGCCACGCTTCCAGAATTTTTACATACAGCTTATATGAGTGATGGCAGATGCACTTATATCCGGGGCATTTATTACGCTCAACTAAATGCATTTATTTCATCAGATATTGAGGAAAAAAGAAATTATTGCTCAGCAAAGCAGCCGTATTGTCTAGTATATCACGGAGATTATAAGCTTATTTCACCGATATCTAGGGATAGGACTTTAAATATGCGGGAAGCAAATCCTAAATCAAATAAGTATCCGCAAGAGAACCAAGCAAAAAAGGAACAAATTTCTAGCGCTGTTGTAACTATGAATGCCGATGTAATTCATATTTATATGACATTAGAGGAACTACAGCACAGGTATAATCTGAATGCAATCTGCAAGGCAAAAAATAAAATAGCCATTAAGCCAGGGGGAACTTATATACTTAATGGATACTATACACCAGATAAGAGCTTTTGCTGTTTAAAAAAGGTTATCATTCAAGATAAAAGTACGCTAATGAGGGCAAATATTGCGTTTGTGCTAGAAGGGGCAATAGCGAGGAACGACAGCGATATCAAATCTTTACATCTTCCAATTTTATTTAAGTCACACTTGCGGGACGAAGTAAAACATAAGTTGACTCCAATTGGATATAGACAAGAGGATGAATCGAGTTGGAGCAGATATCCTGACTATATGCAAGTAGTTATAAAAATGATGATGCAAGAGCGTGCAGAAAGAGAAAAAAGGTTCGGTAAGTTGGCAAAATTCCACCCTATTGAAGGCGTGAATCTTTCATATGGTCTCTCACAAGACAAAAAGGTCCATTTGTACTCGCTATTTTGCCACTGTTCAGCGTGTATAGAAAAATATGGTACTGATACGATTGTCGATTGTAACGCCCTAGTAGCAACACGCAAGGGAGCATTAGAGAGAGTTACAGTCCAGTTTTGCCAAGGGTGCGGCAGATATTTTATGAACTACGCAACATTCGAGGCGTATAATAAGCGCTATGGTGGTATTCTTTGCGAATGCACTTTCAGCAATGTCAATGGCCAATATGAAAATGAATTTGGATTCGCGCCAGATTCTATTTTGAGTAGATGTGGGTACTCAGTAAAAGCAGAAATTTCACAAGATGAGCGACAATGTATTCTTCAATTTATTTTGGACTCAGGGCGAGCGTCAAAATGGGAGCTGCAAGAGTTGATGTCGAGGTTCATTAACATTCGCATGAATATGCCTAGTATGCAAGGGGCAATCGAACGATGGAAAGAAGACATTGCGTTTGTTGCTGATTATAAGGCCGATGCGCAGACTGATGTTGGCATAGCAACAATAAAACAAGTCGGAAAAATAGCGCCTAAATAATAAAGAGTCTCTGCCGAATATGGCAGGGGCTCTTTTGTTTTTATTTGACCTGCGCAAGCACTTTCTTTTTGCGCTCCTCAAATTCACTTTGAGTAAGGATGCCATCATCAAAAAGTTGTTTGAGTGTTTCCAACTCGTCTTTTACATCCGTGATACTCTTTTGAGGACGGAGTTTGCCATCTTCTGTGTACTTCTCAGCGAGTTTCTCCATACGCTCAAGAGTTTTTACCATGCCATTAACGGTTCCCCATGCGATACGATTATTGTCAGGGTCAAGAATACGAGCATGACGAATTATATCATTTTGCTGTAAGCGGTAGCCATTAAAACACGCAAGGTCCTTCCAAAATACCTCGCCGCCCATTGTTGGCATCTTTATATTTGGCATACATAGTTCAGACTCAAAAATGTCAGCAGCTTCATGTGTATGGTCTGCAACAAAAGCCAGTCCCTTCAAAATTGCGTCAATATCAATACCGACAGCCATAACTCAGCACTCCTTTTCTTTCCATTATACACCCCGGTGGGCATTTGGGAGCAAAGAGAAGACTGTCAAAGTGCTGAAAATGATGCGGCTAATTTGGCAAAATGTACAGACTGTGTCCTTTTGAATTTATGAGACGATATCCACAGAACCATCACAGACAGCATCTTCGATAAGAGCAATCTGTCTTTCAGCAAACGAGCGGCATACACGCAGCTGATTGTCCAGTTGTTTCTTCGTGCATTTCTTCGAGGAAACCATCTGTTGATAGTCGTAGGCAGGGGAGAGGCTCGGCTGGAACATGACATAGTTGAGCAGCTTCTGGCAGGATGCGAACAGGACATTG
>ENA-ORNP01002058-ORNP01002058.1-human-gut-metagenome-genome-assembly--contig:-NODE-2058-length-17950-cov-19.126180_pt1 | contig 17950 bp, 17 predicted proteins | sample MGYA00242119_ERZ509030 | MGnify/ENA primary metagenome ERZ509030 (study PRJEB26280, sample SAMEA2338708) | human gut metagenome | biome: human gut; feature: human-associated habitat; material: faeces... | reverse complement strand
TCGAGCGCCAGCAGAAAGTGAAGGAGCAGCTCTACCTCTTCCTCCTGCAAAAGCGCGAGGAGAACGAACTCTCGCAGGCCTTCACCGCCTATAACACACGGCTCATTACTCCGCCAACGGGATCGAACGTCCCCACAGCTCCTAACAGCCGCAACGTATTACTGATGGCCCTCGCCATAGGGCTCCTGCTGCCCGCTACGGTCCTCTTCATCCGCGAGAATTCGAACACCAAGGTGCGCGGGAAAAAGGACGTGGAGGCACTTTCGATGCCCTTCGCCGGAGAGATTCCCCTCGCCGGGGGACGCCGCCGGCGGCTGCCATGGCGAGGAGAAGAGGCTGCACCGGTCGGCATCGCAGTGCGCGCGGAAGGCCGCGACGCCGTCAACGAGGCCTTCCGCGTGCTGCGCACGAACCTCGAGTTCATGTCACAGGGTGTCGGCACGGGAAATACCGTCATGGTCACCTCGATGAACCCGGGCAGCGGAAAAACGTTCGTCACGGCCAACCTGGCCGCCAGCCTGGCCGTCAAGGGTGAACGGGTGGTCGCCGTTGACCTCGATCTGCGCCGTGCATCGCTTAGCCGCTACGTAGGCTCGCCTGGGAAGGGGCTTTCCGGCTATCTGGCCGGGCAGGAGCTCACAGCCGGCGACATCACCGTGAAGGCCGCGGGATGCCCGGGCTTCGACATCATCCCCGTGGGCGCCATACCCCCCAACCCCTCCGAACTGCTCCTCTCGAGACGCTTGGAAAGGCTGCTCGGCGAGCTGCAAGGGCGCTACGACCGCGTCCTGCTCGACTGCCCGCCCGACGGCATCGTGGCTGACGCCGCCATCATCGCCCGGCAGGCCGCAAGCACGCTCTTCGTCGTGCGCGCCGGACTGACAGAGAGGAACATGCTCCCCGAAGTGGACAACCTCTATGCGACCAGGAAATACAACGGTATGGCACTCGTCCTCAACGCCACGGAAAACATCTCGCATAAGTACGGGTACGGATATGGATATGTCTATGGGGACAAAAACTCACGCCGGCGGAAAGGGATAAGCTAGGCCGGGCTGAAAACCGCACCGCAGACAACTAATCGGGAACAGGCCAGGCAAGGATGTCACTCCTGGAACCCTTGCTCCGACACAACCTACTCCTGCCTGCGTGCCCCCCAAAAAGGCCTTCAAGCTGATTTTTTCGGACGAGGGTGTAAAATGGAATGGAGTTGGAATTTCAAATAAGACATGACTGCTACAGCTAATCTCGTTATAAAGAACACCGGCTATCTTTATGCCAAAATGGGTATAACGATGTTCATATCGTTGTACACCACAAGGCTGATATTGAATACCCTCGGAGCTTCTGATTTCGGTATATTCAATATCGTAGGCGGTGCCATCACCATGCTTGGCTTCTTAAATACGGCTATGGCTGGTGCTACTCAGCGTTTTATGTCGTATTATGAAGGCGAGGGCAACAAAGAGAAACAGAAAAGCATATTTAATGTAAGCGTAACCCTTCATCTGGGGATAGCTCTGGTTGCAGGTGTTGCTTTACTAATAGCTGGATATTTCTTTTTCAATGGCATACTGAATATCCCGTCCGACAGGATGTTTGCAGCCAAAGTGATCTATGGTTCGCTCATCGTCAGCACAATGTTCACTGTGATGACCGTACCCTACGATGCTGCGTTGAATGCCCATGAAAATATGAGATACTATGCCATAGTTGGCGTACTTGAATCTCTCTTAAAGTTGGTTGTAGCCATAGTTTGCGTCTATGCAATATATGACAAGTTGATAGTGTATGGAACATTAATGGCCAGTATTCCTTTGGCGACCATGACCATAATGCGAGTGTATTGCCACAGACATTATGAGGAGTGCGTGATTGCTCAACGCCGCTATTGGGACAGAGGGCTGATGAAGGAAATGGCATCCTTTGCTGGGTGGAATCTGTTTCATACCGCCGCAGCCATGATTACCAACAGTGGTGTAGGCATAGTGATGAATATGTTCTTTGGAACGCTCATCAATGCAGCACAAGGAGTAGCCCATCAGATTTGCGGCCAACTCATGGCGTTGACAAACAACATGAATAAGGCCATCACACCGGTAATTACGAAAACCGAAGGGCAAAAGAATCATGAAAAAGTGCTCCGATTTGCAGCAACCAGTTCAAAGACCATGTTTTTTGTGACCTCGCTCTTCGCTCTACCGGCAATTGTTACCATGCCCGAGTTGTTGAGACTGTGGCTTGTGAATGTGCCACCATTTGCTGTATACTTTGCACAGTGTCAATTAATTATCTCTATGTGTGAGCATCTGACGTCTGGTTTTGGAACAGCTATTACGGCGACAGGTCACATCAAAGGGATATCGATATCCAGGTCTGTTATTAAATTCTGCTATCTTCCACTTTCATATTTCCTGTTCAAAGCAGAAGTCTCGATAATTATAGTATATTCCCTCTTGGTCATAATCCAAGGACTGGTAAATGGATTAATCATTCCCATATATTTTCTTGAAAAAGAATTCCATTACAGTCCCGGACAATACATAAAGAATGTTTTCCTCAGTAGCTTGACAGTAGCGACAATAACACTGGTTATAGGGCAGATAGCAGCTTATTGGTTCAATGGATGGTGGCAATTGGTGAGTGCCTTTACATGCTGTATTGTTGCCAATGTCCTATTATTCTACGTTATCGGCTTGAACAGAGAGGAAAAACAGATAGTCTGTAATATGATACCCAAAGTAGGAAGGCGTAACCATGATTGAACTCAAATCCAAGACCGACTGTTGTGGATGTACTGCTTGCCTGTCAATATGCAGACATGAAGCCATCAAGTTTCTCCCGGACAACGAAGGTTTTATGTACCCTCAATTTGATTCGGAGAAATGCGTAGGCTGCGGATTATGCGATAAAGTTTGTCCTGTCATAACTTATAAGTTGCAGCCCAAGTTTGCCGATCCTTTAATTTATGCAGCTGTTAATTCAGACCATGCCGATTACTTGCGTTCTTCCTCTGGCGGAATATTCATCCTGCTATGCAAATGGGTCATAGCTCACGATGGAGTCGTATGTGGTGCAGAATATAACAAGGATTTCAACGTCAAGCACGGTTTTGCCGATACAGTTGAAAAATGTAGGAAGTTTCATGGTTCGAAGTATGTGCAAAGTGATGTAAGAGGAATATACCGGCAGGTTGAAGCTTTCCTGAAAGTTGGCAGAAAAGTATTGTTCTCCGGTACGCCTTGCCAAGTTGAGGGTCTGAAACTATTCCTGAGAAAAGAATATCCTAATCTCTACACAGTCGATATAATCTGTCACGGAGTGCCATCACCGAGAGTGTACAGGGATTGGTTGACCTTTATAAAGGGGAAATCCCAAGTCACCTCAATCCACATGAAATCCAAAGTGGAGGGAAAACCGGGTACTGCGATAAGAGTAGAACTGGCAGGAGGTAAGGCTATGAGAGGGACGGTTAAGACCGATTTATGGAACAGCCTGTATTTCGGTGAGTATATCACCCGACCGTCCTGTCATGACTGCCAATTCACACACTATAACCGTCCAAGTGACATCACAATTGGCGACTATTGGGGCGTGAGGAAACATCTCCCTGACTTTCATCCTGACAAAATGGTGTCACTTGTTTTTGTAAACAATGAACATGGTCGAACTCTGTTGGATGCTATTTCCCCGGCTATAGATTTTGCAAAAATCAATAAAGAGGAAAGCAAACAGCCACAATTGCAATATCCCTCAGCGGCCAACGCCGAAAGAAATGATTTCTGGAACGACTACCTACGTCACGGTTTTTTGTATGTAACCCATAAGCGATTAGGATATAATCGCTTCAATAGGATTAAGTCGTTCATATCAAAGAATATAATCCACATCAAAAGATGATATCAGTAATCGTACCTGTTTACAATGCAGAAAAGACACTCAGGCGCTGTGTCGAGAGCATACTCAGCCAAACTGATCAAGATTTTGAGTTGTTGCTTGTGAATGATGGTAGTACCGATAGTAGCGAGGCTATTTGTAACGAATATGTCGAAAAGAAACGGCGAGTCATATTGCTAAATAAAGTTAACGGGGAGGGTGAGTAGTGCACGTAATTTTGGCATAGACTATGCTAGCGGAGATTGACTCTTGTTCGTTGACAGTGATGAACTACATTGAGCCCGATACATTAAGTCGCTACAAACAATCAATATCCGCCTCCGATGAATACTTCTTTCTCGTCGATAACAGAAGCATTACAAGTGCTGTGGTTCTTTCCAATTGAGGGATATTGGTTTCTGCCAGTCCCATTCTGCTTCTTCTTGATATATGCATTCAAGGGTAAGTTTTTGAGCTTAGTAAATTATAGCAAAAAGTGGAATGCTATATTTTGTGGCGTCACGGTGTGCTTGTTAATGTTAATTGGGGGGGGATTGGCCAATATTTTCTGATTGTCTACGGGATTTACCTTGCCTCATTCTACTTTGGTGAACTATTATGGCAAAGCGCGAGACTCAAATTCCTTGTGATGAAGAATTGGGCGTTCGGCATAAGTGCATTAGTGTTATGCCTATTATGGCAATTTTATCCACTCACGAGCAACGGTAATATGTTCTATTCGTTTCTCAACCTGTTAATGACAGCCATTTGCTCGTTGAGTGCTTGCTTGTTCTTTTACAATTTCTTTATAAAGGTGCAATTACCCCGATGGCTTCATATCGCTTTGTCACAGATTGGTCAAAATTCAATTATGATATACTTGATTGCCATTCTGTTAATACCACAGTCAGTAACCTTGCCAGACAATTGGACCTTTGCAACTGTCAACATTGCAATGTTAGGCATAGCCATAGCCAATACAGCCTTGCGTTTCGTTATAGGGAAGTTCATCTATCAGATTCCCGGTTTGCGGTGGATATTATTCGGTAAACGATGAAAAGTGTTGGAATCATAACTTTTCACTATGCTCTTAATGCTGGGGCCGTCTTGCAAGCCTATGCTTTGCAGGAATATCTCATGGCTCTTGGGCACGAGGTTGAGTTCATAGACTACAGACCTCCGAGAAAATATGACTGGAAGAGTTTTCTGGCAAAAACACCTTCGGCGACATTTCATAAGTGGCATAACTTTATTACAGGAATACAGCATCAACGGGCTGCGATATGGCGAAAATATCTTAACGTTGGCACCCCAAGGTATCATAGCGTTAATGAAATCATGCAAAATCCGCCGCTATATGATATCTATATAGCCGGGAGTGACCAGATTTGGAATTTTCTCAGGGAGCTTGATTCGGCTTATCTTTTGGAGTTTGTACCACAAGGGCGGAAGAAAATCTCGTATGCAGCCAGTATGGGACAGTGCGCCATCCCTGAATGCCTTCATAATGAACTTAGGAGACAGCTTCTTACTTTTGATGCACTGAGCCTGCGCGAGAATTCAGGTGTTGAATTTGTGAATAAGCTGATAGAAGATGAAGGAAGAGCCGTGCAGACGTTAGACCCAACCTTGCTGGTAGATTCATCTGTTTTTGCCGGGATTATGGAGCGAATCCGTGTGCCCTCCGAACCTTACATTTGTTCATATATTCTAAGCATGTTAGACGGCAAGCAGGCACAGGCTCTCATGAATTTGAAAACCTCGATGGACCTGCCATGGATGAACCTTCAGAACCCCGACACAGGTGCAGTAGTCAGCGATGCTGGAAACCGGATTGTAAGTCCTTCTGAGTGGCTATACTGCATCTCGCATTCTGCCTATAATATATGTGGATCTTTCCATGCCACGGTTTTCTCGATATTGTTCCAAAAACCCTTCGTTGTCATAGTACCTGAAAGAGTGCTGCGAGAACAAGGTGGAAATCAAAGGATACTTTCATTGCTTGATCCTTTGGGGCTTGCGGATAGATGTGTTTACGGGGATGACGCGGAAGAACTGGAAAGAATTCTGACTACTGAGCCGGATTGGGATAAGGTCTCTGCTGGGCTTAGGACGTTGAGAGAAAAGTCTGTGGAATTTTTGAAAAAGAGTCTGAAATGATATCTGTTGTTATTCCCTTGTATAATAAGGCGCATACCATAGTCAAGACTTTGAATACGGTTATGTGCCAAACTTTTAGCGACTTCGAGGTAATAATCGTGAATGATGGTTCCACCGACAATGGAGTCGAGGTCATCAAGATGAATTTCTCTGACCGCAGAATTCGCATTATAAATCAAGAGAATGCAGGTGTGGGTGCGGCTCGTAATCGTGGAGCGGAAGAAGCTCGTGGCGAATGGTTAGCATTCCTTGATGGCGACGACGAGTGGTTACCCTCCTATTTGCAGACTATGGTTAATGCCATGGAGCAGCATCCGCAGTCTGACATTATAGGATGTGCTAGCTACTATAAAGACCTCAGCACTGGAGAAGTTTCCGCACATGCTCTCATAGATAAGTACAAAGATAGGAGCGTAGAGATAAACTATTTCATTAATCCCGACAAAATGACCCACATCGGTGCTACCCTGCTGCGGAAAAGCGTGTTTTTCGAAACTGGTGGTTTCGACACGAGTTTAAGAAAAAATGAAGACGCGCTACTACTCGGTAGTATTGCTATGCACCGGAGGCTCGTATATGTGGGAGAGTGTCTCCATGTATACGTAGGTGGTGTCGCCGGACAAGCTACTAGCGATATGTTGCGGCTTGACGCAGACACAGTTAATTATGTCGAAGTACTTAATAAATTCTACGAACTGTATGAGAAGGGAGGAAAGCGTAACAGACTCGTGCGCATCTCCATCAAATACAGAGGAAGACACATTCTATTAGGATTAATAAAGACCGGCCAATACAAACTTTTATCAATTGCGTTTGAGCATTTTTCACTAAGTCTCAAACGATTGTTTGCTGTCTGCATGTTTCTCTGTCGCCACAGGCTTTATAAGCTTTGTGTATACTATATCTATTTTACTAAATTAATTTGGCGCTTACATGGATTTCCTAGGGTAGGTGCTAAATCAAGATACAATGACGAAATGGTCCAAAGATATTTTTCAGTGCAGCCATAATGAAAGAACCTACGATTACAGTGATAGTACCATGCCATAATGTGGCAGACTATCTTAAAAAATGTGTGAAGTCTATTCAGACTCAGACATATCCAAGATTGGAAATATTGCTTATTGATGATGGTAGCACCGATGAAACGTTGGCTATTTGCAACCAATTGGCAAATAATGACAACCGAATTAGGGTGATACATCAGGAGAACAAAGGTTTGCCAGCCACAAGAGAGATAGGGGTCAAGCAGGCAAAGGGCGAGCTAATTACATTCGTGGATGCTGACGATTGGATACATCCGAAAATGTATAGAAATATGACGGAGGCCTTGCTCAAGGAAAATGCAGATATAGTACAGTGTGGTGTATGCGACATTATGAGTGATGGCAAAGAAATGCACAGATACCAGCAAACCTACAATTGTCAATATACCGTGTTTGGGCATGTAGACGGGTTTTGCAAACTCATAGAGGAGCATGAATGGCGGTCGTATATGTGTAACAAAATTTACCGCAGACAATTGTTCAATGGTATCGTATTTCCAATAGGCCGAGGGCTTGATGAGGATACTAGCGTAATGCATCAATTGTTTCATAAAGCTATCAAAAGTGTTTATTTCAAGGACGAGTATTATTTTTATTTCCATAGGAATGGCAGCATAACGTTAGATAAAGATCCAAAGGCAGCTGCAAAGAAATACTATGATAGGACCTGCGCACGGCTAGAAAGATATCAGTTTGTGTCATTGTATCCAGAATATAGGGCTATTATTCCATATCTCAAAAGTATGACTATTTCCATGGCGTGCGCAGGATTGAGACATATCGTCAAGCTAAATTCCTGCTATCCCAATGACACCTATCTCACAATCGCCAAGCAAATTGCATCCATAAGAATAAAGCGCGCAGAAATAGACAAATCTTGGATCTCGCCAATGAAGTGGGTTGAGTATAATATAATCAGATTTTCACCTATGCTATATTTTCGCATTGCGTCTTTACTGTAAAAATTAAAACGTCATGCAAATGTCTCCAAAGGAGTATCTGTATTATCTAGAACAGGATAAAAAAGTCTTGGGAGAGTATTGTTGTCAATCCATACGGCCAAGTAATCCCTATATTATAGACAAAGAGATTGGCAGGTTTCAGTATTTACTTCGCACGTGTGAATATCTATTTTCGCAGCAGAGCCGAAATCCTTTATTCCTTGTGAAAAAGTATTTCTACGCACGGCTCTTCAAAAAACAGTCAATTCTCTTGGGATTCACTATCCCTGTCGGTGTTTTCGGTCCAGGACTGAAGATTGTTCATCGCGGGACCATAGTCGTGAACGGCAAGTGCCGAGTAGGAAAAAATTGCACTATCAATGCTGGTGTGAATATAGGAATAAAAGCAGGATGTCCCGATGATGTCCCCATCATAGGGGACAACGTCTACATCGGTCCGGGGGCTAAAATTTTCGGAAAAATTAAAATTGCTGATGGCTGTGCGATAGGTGCTAATGCTGTGGTATGTAAGGATATACTTGTCCCCAATGCAATTGTTATAGGTATTCCGGCTCAAATAAAAGGGACAGTCTGTAGGGATTTGTCTGTGTAAAAATGGTAAAAGACTTAAAATGCTAATAGAAAAGATTGCCCGTATAAATAGGCGATTGCTCAATACAGGAAAAGTCAATTTATTTCCGAGAGAAAGCAATGCAGATAAGGTTTCCGAGATTATTTACAATGAATTGGTATCGGAAAAACCTACAATGATTGCGAGATATGGTGCTACCGAACTTGCCTGTATAATTAATTATTTAGGCATAAAAAACGGTAAACCCAACATGGTTAAGTATCTGCTTGGGTGTGAACCCGATTGGTGGTGGCACAATAATGTGTTGGAGCAGATGAAAAATTGGAGTGGTTTTTTCCCACCAACTATCTCAAATGCCGAGCGATTCTGCCAATTAATGTTAGAAGACTCCAAAGAACTAGATATACTCGCTTGCTGGCAAAATAATGAACGTAAATTAGGAAAATATATAGGAGCAAGATACTTCATTCAGGGTCTGTTCCTTGACCCTTTTTGGAGTTCTAGGCCTTGGACAAGGGCTCTTGCTGGGAAAAAGATATTGGTAATACATCCCTTTGCCGAACTCATTAGAGAGCAGTATCAAGACAAGCGTGAATATCTTTTCACAAATTCTGAGATATTACCAGAATTTGAACTTCACACAATCACAGCTGTACAGAGTCTGGGTGGAGAATCAAGTAGATTTACAGATTGGTTTTCAGCGCTAAAATGGATGGAAGATGAAACAGCACATCATGATTTTGATATAGCTTTAATCGGGTGTGGAGCATATGGTTTCCCGTTAGCTGCACATATTAAACGGATGGGGAAGAAAGCTGTTCATATTGGAGGTTCTCTACAACTTTTATTTGGTATAATCGGCCGACGATGGGAAAACCCTTCTTATGGAGTTAAAGAATTAAAGGAAACAGGCCGCTATTCATCACTGATTAATGAGTATTGGGTCCGTCCTGGTGAAAAAGGTCGCCCGAGAAATGCCGGTCAAATCGAAGATGCTTGCTATTGGTAAGATTCACAGATATGGGGGAGAGATGTTTCTATTATTCCGTTTGCGCAATTAGCGTGTGCTTCGTGCTGGGGTATAGCTATATCCCGGCATTGAACCTTTTTCACGCATATATTACTCCCTTATTCATGTATCTACTAGTGGGGGTAGCATTCTATACGACTATTCATGACCGCTTATCTGAAACAATATCTTGCCCTAGGCTTGTATGGACGTTGCTACTGTGGAATGTAATTATCCTTATCAGAGGGTATGCTGACGCTTCTGATTATTGGGACTATAAAGCATTGATAATGTCCCGAACTCCCGCCCTGTTATTTCCCATCATTGTTTTCTGGGGAGGGAAATTAAACCCACTGCAGAAGATTTATTCTTTTTTATTAAGAGTTAACATTCCTCTCTCTCTTATTGTCTTAAAAAAGGTATTCTTCCCGCTAGCGACTATACAATTCTGTTTTCTTATTCCATGGATTGGGATAATGAAAAGAAAATGGTATCTATATTTATTTATTTTCTTTCTTATAATTGGTTTTGACATAACTTCACGCGCCGTGGCACTACGAGTGCTATTTGGTTTTTTATTGTTTTTGGTCATTCGTTATGCTAATAATATCAGCCAATCCGTCTATAAGTTCCTATTTGTGATAATGACCGTCGTACCTATGGTATTGGTGGTTTTAGGCTATACCGGCACATTCAATGTTTTTGAGGTAGGGGATAACATGGAACAGAATAAACGTAATGAAGAAATGGCTGCAGATACTCGTTCTTTTTTATATTATAAAGTTCACGATAAATTACAGAAGGAAAACAAAGAGTTCATAGGGCTAGGAGGTACGTCGGAATACTGGGAAGGATATAATAAGAAGTTTAGATATGGAGGTCTGAATAATAAGGGCATCGCTGACAAAGGACGCGACCACACAGAGTCGGGACTTTTGAATATGTATCTTTATGGTGGATGGATAGGAGCGATTCTCTTTTCACTGCTATTCATTGTAGCTGCACACAAAGCGATGTTTCAATCTAATAGTCATTTGTGTAAACTTTTAGGGCTTTTCGTTTTGTTTCGATGGGTTATTTCTTTTGTCGATGAACCAGAGGCTTGGATTACTAGCAACATACTACTGTTCTATACTATCGGGTTATGTATGAGCTATAATTTCAGGGAAAAGACAGATGAAGAAATATGGGAATGGATTAAAGGATTCTGAAAAGGATATATCACTCGGGGTAAAGTCCGGGACTCTCTCATATGAATCTGATTAAATCGCTAGCCATATGCGGGTAAGTTTTCAAGTATCAACACAATGGTTTCCTTGCCAAACAAAAGATTGTTGTATACACCTTTTTGTTCAATCTGTTTTCGGTGGCATTCTCTCCTATCCTGTCGGCATTTAATTATTTTATTTGTCCCCTGTCTACCGGCAGATATGTTACAAAAATGCAGAGTTCCATTTCATATACCCTAGGAACAAAAGAAAACTAGACAAGTTGCAAATAATAAAAACATAAATTATGAAGGTTCTTTGGATTTCGAATATTATTTTCCCAGAGGTATGTAAAGAACTTAACATCAATGCTCCCGTAGTGGAAGGTTGGATGCAGTCTGGTGCTACTGCTTTGATAGAGAGTAGTGCTGATATAGAACTTGCAGTCGTTTCGTTCTACAAAGGTGATAGGTTGCAAATTATAGACAAATTTAAAATCCGTTACTATCTTGTCCCCAAATCCAGCAAATTCTATGACAAGGACTTGGAAGCCTATTACCGTAGAGTGGTCGATGATTACATACCTGATATTGTTCACATACATGGAACGGAGTATACTCATTCGTTAGCATTTGTCCGTTCCTGCGGTCGTAAAAATGTAGTAGTTTCCATCCAAGGGATGGTTAGTATCTATGCCAACTATTACTTTGGTGGCATCCCTCTACACATAATAAGGCGATATATTTCTCTGAGGGATATTCTTAGGGCGGATACCTTGATAAACCAGCAGAAAAATATGGCAAAACGGGGAAAGTGCGAAAGAGAACTGATCAAGAGTGTAGAACACATTATAGGTCGCACATCATGGGATCGATCCTGTTGCTGGGCAATTAATCCTCATGCCAAATTTCATTTCTGTAATGAAACTCTCAGGGATTCATTCTATGAAGGCAAATGGGACTACAACTCCTGCGAAAAACATACGATCTTCCTCAGCCAAGCTCACTATCCTATTAAAGGTTTTCATAAACTAATTGAATCCCTTCCTCTTATTATCAGAATATACCCAGATACTCATGTATATGTAGCTGGAACAGACTTCTTTACCAGAGATTTTCTAAGAAACGGCTATTCTTGCTATATCAATAGTTTGATTGACAAATATGGACTGCGAAAACATATTCATTTTTTGGGAAATCTCCAAGAACGGGATATGGTAGATCAATTTCTCAAGGCCAATGTATTCGTCTGTCCCTCTGCGATCGAGAACAGTCCAAATTCAGTTGGCGAAGCACAACTGTTGGGAGTGCCATGCATAGGTTCTTATGTAGGGGGAGTCATGGATATGATAATCGATGGCGAAACAGGATTTCTTTATCGTTTTGAAGAAACAGCATTGCTAGCTATGAGAATTTGTGAAATCTTCCGAGATAATGACCTTTGCAATCGATTATCAGAAAAAGGAAGGAAGGTTGCAGCTCTCAGACATAGCAAGACGCATAATGCAACAGCGCTAATTTCCATATACCAAAAGATATATAAAAGCCTTTGATAGTTTCGCTATTTATTTAGCGTTTGCAAAATTATTCTTGATAAAAAACTTCAGTTTGCTATATTGTCAATGAGTAATATTAAAATTAGTATTTTTTCTAGACGTGTTAATATATTTTATAATGTCAAAAACAGGCAAGCTAGCCTTGATACTATAAAATGTATTGCAGCCTTTCTCGTGGTTATAATTCATTGCAGATTTCCAGATTTATTCGGTGTTTGTTGTGTCGCTGTAAGCCGGGTAGCAGTACCACTTTTTTTTATTATTTCTGGTTTTTACTATCCAGTTTTAGTTAAAAAAAAGAGGTTACGAAATCATTGTCGCAAATTAATAATGATGACATTGGCTGCAACCGCTTTTTATTTTCTGTTCAATGTAGTTACAGGTCTATGGAATGATGAGTTGGAAAAGCGTCTCAGCGATTTTTTTTCATTGCGAAATGTCTTTATTTGGATTTTTTTTAATGGTGCCTTTTATAGCACTCCTTTCGGGGGCCATTTATGGTATTTTTACGCCATTATCTATACCCTTGCCTTTATGATAATTACCGATCATTTTAAATTTCGGAAATGGTTGTATTATCTTATACCTTTGCTACTAATTGGGAATTATATTTTTAATTTTCTACCAAATGGCTTGGCATTCATGCGCCGTAATTTTATTTTTACAGGACTTCCATATGTACTAATAGGATGCCTATTCAGAGAAAAAGAAGAAAAATTCTTTAAGTCCCTATCAATCAAAAAACTTATCGCATGGCTTCTCATTCTATGTGCTCTTCTTGCAATTGAAATGTTGGTTTATTTTAAGCTTGGAATAATGACATTCACCCGTGAACATTATCTTGTTACACCGTTTATGGCACTAATCATATTTGCAATAGCACTTCGAAACCCATCCTTAGGTAAAAAATCCACATATATTCCTCATATAGGACAGGTATTCTCCTCATATATATATATATATCATCCTTTTATTCAATCGTTACTTTATACTCTCTTACCATTTGCCGATAATACTCTCTACAAATGGTTTTTGCCACTTATACTATTTATGGCTACTCTTTTTTTTTCCATTGTAATCAAAAAAATGTCAATGTTAATCAAAGTCAGATCACCTAGGCATTTGTAATCCCCATATAATCTTAGCCTAATGGAATTTGTCAAAAAGAATAATATCGCGGTCCTTATAACTGTACATAATCGGAAAGCTAAGACACTTAAATGTCTTCAGGATTTATATGACCAAGAACTCTTAGATGGGTATTCTTTCGATGTGTGGCTCACAGACGATGGATGTGTCGATGGAACTCCTGAGGAAGTAGCCGAACAGTTTCCCAAAGTCCATATAATTCATGGAAACGGAACTCTCTACTGGAACAGAGGTATGTACACAGCATGGGAATCAGCCAAAAGCAATGACTATGATTATTACTTTTGGCTAAACGATGATACCAATCTTAAAAAAAATGCACTGCGCGATATGCTAACAGCAGCGGAGCAAAGAAAAGGACAGTCAATCATAGTTGGTATCACTCGCTCAATTAAACAAGAAACAACGACATATGGAGGATATATAAACGGAAGATTACTTAATCCCAATGGTACATTCCAACAATGTGAAACGTTCAACGGGAATTGTGTCCTTATTCCGAAGTATGCATATAAGATTGTTGGGAACTTAGATTGGACATATCGTCATGCTATTGGAGACTTAGATTATGGATATTGTGCCGGTCGTGCAGGAATAAAATCTTATGTCACACCGACATATATAGGGTATTGTGATAAAAATCCTAAATTACCAGCTTGGGCACGCAAAGAAATTCCATTTGTAAAAAGAGTTAAAAATCTGTATTCCCCATTGGGATATGCAAACCCTTTCACCTTTTTCCATTTCGACAAAAAGAATTTTGGAGTACTCACCGCCATTAAACATTTTATATCAATTCATATAAGATTATTATTTCCGCAATTATGGAAGGAATAATTTCAACTTGTGACGTGTTTCAAACAGATTCTGAAATTGTTAACAGAATCTATGAAACTTGCAACAATTATCAGATAGAATATAGTGATGATGCCGATAATAGCGTGTGCGCCATTTATTTCAGCAGTAATGACATCTATTTCCCCAACAATGAGGAAATATTCACTAAACGGATTATCAATAAAAACTTTTTTGAATGGTATCATACCCGTATTGCGAAAGCACATAAACACATTTTTTTGCGGGATATCTTTAAGCAATGGTATTTAAAAGGTATAAACAAAACCATCAATTCTCCGGACAAGTTATCCATATTCTTGCAGAAAGAGGTCAAAGGTTATAGTAATGTTATTACTATTGGTAGTTCCGCGGGGGGATATGCCGCTATTCTGTACGGTTCGCTCATCGGTGCACAAACTGTCTTTACATTCAACCCTCAATTCGAAATTAATTCCTTGCTTGAACGAAGCAACGAGACTATCAACCCATTAGTATTCAGGTTAAAGGACAGGATGAACAAATGGTTTGACATAGTTCCGTTTATAACCCCAAAAACTGAAATATATTATTTCTACTCTAAAAATTCACCATGGGATAAAGAACAGCACAATCATATCCCACCAATGTGTAACCTGCATCAAATCAGTTTCCAAACAGCTCACCATGGCATACCCTTTATAAAGAAAGCGTTACCCGTAATACTGAATGCTAATGTCGGGACATTAAATTCCTTTGAGAAACATACGCACAATCCTATCATATTCTCTATTAAATTGATAGGGTTGTATAACACGATAAGCGGACTTGTTACACAATTATACCAAGCATACAAAAAAAGAAGATAACTATATCGTTATGACATACTTTAAAGACGTCAGGATTGCCGTAGCCGGAACTGGTTACGTCGGGCTTAGCATAGCCACGCTGCTTAGCCAGCATCACCATGTAACAGCTGTGGATGTTATCTCCGAAAAAGTGGACATGATAAACCGACGCAAGTCGCCCATTCAAGATGAATACATCGAAAAGTATTTAGCAGAAAGGGAACTAAACCTCACTGCAACCATGGACGGTGCGACCGCTTACAAGGATGCGGACTTCGTGATCATCGCCACGCCGACCAACTACGACCCGGTGAAGAACTACTTCGACACAAGCCATGTTGAGGAAGTCATCGAACTGGTGAAAGGGGTCAATCCTCAAGCCATCATGGTCATCAAAAGTACTATCCCCGTGGGCTATACGGAAGGCATCCGCAAAAAGATGCGCACTGATAATATCATCTTTTCTCCTGAATTCCTGCGCGAAAGTAAGGCTCTTTATGATAATCTTTATCCGAGCCGTATCATCGTTGGGCGTCCAAAAGGTGATGCCCGCTTGGATAAAGCGGCCCATACCTTTGCCGCACTTTTGCAGGAGGGAGCGGAAAAGAAAGACATCCCGACACTCTTTATGGGACTGACCGAGGCTGAAGCAGTGAAACTATTTGCAAACACATATCTTGCCTTGCGCGTGAGCTATTTCAACGAACTGGATACCTATGCCGAAATAAAAGGGTTGGAAACGAAAGCCATCATCGACGGTGTTAGCCTTGACCCGCGTATAGGCACGCATTATAACAATCCTTCATTCGGATATGGAGGTTATTGTCTGCCCAAGGACACGAAGCAATTGCTTGCAAATTATGCGGATGTGCCCGAAAACTTGATACAGGCAATCGTAGAGAGCAACCGCACTCGTAAGGACTTCATTGCCGATCGCGTGCTCCATAAGGCGGGTTACTATGATTACTACAATCGTGGCGACTTTAACCCTAATGAAGAAAAGCAATGTGTCATCGGTGTTTACCGCCTGACGATGAAATCGAATAGCGATAACTTCCGGCAGTCGAGCATCCAAGGCGTAATGAAACGCATTAAAGCCAAGGGGGCAAAAGTTGTCATCTATGAACCGACATTACCGGATGGCAGTACGTTCTTTGGCAGTCGCGTAGTGAACGATTTGGATAAATTTAAGCAACAAAGCCATGCTATTATTGCCAATCGCTACGATGCTTGCCTTGATGACGTGAAGGAGAAAGTTTATACGCGGGACATTTTCCGGAGGGATTAAATCCATGTATGCACCTATTGTTGTCTTCGCCTTTAACAGGCTTGATTCATTGCACAGTACCATAGAGTCCTTATTGACCAATACGGAAGCCAAGGATTCGCATCTTTTCGTTTTTGTTGATGGGCCTCGGAAAGAGAAGGAGAGCGAACAAGAAAAGGTGGAACAAGTACAGGAATATGTGAAATCTATCTGCGGCTTTAAGACAACCACCTATTCATTCCACGAAGTGAACAAAGGCTTGGGTCCGTCCATCATAGAAGGTGTAAGCAAGGTTTTCAGCGAGTATGGCAAGGTTATCGTCTTGGAAGACGATCTCATAGTATCATCCAATTTCTTGTCGTTTATGAACCAAGGGCTCGACAAGTACTGGAACGAATCACAGGTGTTCTCCATTTGCGGCTATTCAAACAAAGTCAACGTTCCCACCGGTTATCAAGCCGACACCTATTTCTGTCCACGAAGCAGTTCTTGGGGATGGGCAACATGGAAAGACCGTTGGGAATCGGTGGACTGGAAACTCAAACCATGGGAGAGCTATAAAAAATACAGCCGAAATTTCAATCAATGGGGTGGTTCAGATTGCTGGGACATGTTAGAAGGATGGCATAACGGTAAAAACAAGTCGTGGGCCATACGGTTTTGTTTTGCTCAGTTCCTACAAAACAAGTTTTCCCTATTCCCGGTTATAAGCAAAGTCAACAACAACGGTTTTGACGGGCAAGGTACCAATTGTAAGAAATGGAGCCGCTTCAAATTCGTTTTCGACACATCTGATAACAAAACTTTCTCCTTTCCTGTCACAGTCGATGTAAACCCTCATTTGCGTCGTTCGGCTCTCAGGTATCATGACCTATGGATTAGGGCATGGAGCAAGTTGATGTATCTTGTTCATAAATAGTATTTTCAAGTGTCATGAATGTTGCATTTTTGGTTCAAGCACATACCAATGCCAAGCAGGTCCTACGATTTGTAAAATCACTCTCGCAGTTGGGAGATGTATATATCCATGTAGATAAAAAGGCCAAAGACGCCGCCCTCATGGAAGGACTTAGTAACATGAAGGGAGAAAAGTTTGAAGTAATGCCCTTTCAGCTAATTAGCGTTAATTGGGGAGGGTATTCGCAAGTGCGCTGTCAACATGCCTTGCTTCAAAAGGCATTGGAGCGAACAGAAAAACACTATGATCGCTTGTTCTTCTTGTCCGGTTTGGATTACATGGTATACAATGAAAAGCGTTTTATTAGTTTCTGTAAAGAAAATACGGGTAAAGAATTTGTTTGCGGTTTCAACATCACAACGAGTGGCGTAGAAAGACAACTTTCCAGAATCGTATTGTACCATTTCCTTAGAGATATCCCCATACCCAGATCTACGCTGCGACGCATGGTTGTAGGAGGAACAATGCTCTTATTAAGGGGACTTCTATAAATTAAATCCCTGATTATAAGTTGCATAAGCGGATAAA
>ENA-ORNP01002056-ORNP01002056.1-human-gut-metagenome-genome-assembly--contig:-NODE-2056-length-17966-cov-22.064765_pt1 | contig 17966 bp, 18 predicted proteins | sample MGYA00242119_ERZ509030 | MGnify/ENA primary metagenome ERZ509030 (study PRJEB26280, sample SAMEA2338708) | human gut metagenome | biome: human gut; feature: human-associated habitat; material: faeces... | reverse complement strand
TGGGCAAGCGCAAGCTACTGACTATGGATGAGGTGCTGCGCCTGCCGGTAAACCGCGCGCTGGTTATCGCACGCGGCAACAAGGTGCTGCAGGTAGATAAGTACGACTATACCAATCACTACGAGGCAAAGAAGCTGCGGGACTGCAAGGCCTCTGCCCATATCCCGGAATGGCGTAAAAGCCCTGTGTTTTCGCCCGCACCGAAACAAACAGAGCAGCCTATTAAGTCAAAGAAGGTGCCGAACAGGCGCAGTGAGTTTGTAAAAACCGATAAGGATTCCATCATGTCAACCAAAATGTGAGCTAAGGAGGAAAGTAATATGCCGAGAAAGAAAACAGAAGAACTTGCCGTGATGCCGGAAGCACCGGCACTTCCCGTCGTCCCCGAGGAAGCGGCAGAACAGCCGGTGACAGAAGAGTGTTTGCCGGAAACCGCAGCCGATCCTGTTGAGGAGGATACTGTGCCTACAGAGAATGTTCTCGCCGAGCCTGCGGAAGTGGTGACTGTGCCGGAGGATCCCCAGCCCTCTGAAAAGCCGAAGCGCACCGTCCGTAAACGAACCGCTGCAAAAAAGACGGTAGAGGTGGAGAAGCAGGCTACGCCGCCTACTGAGGATGCTGCCGCCTCTGCTGAACCTGCCCCTGCCGCTGTCCAACAGAGAGATATTTTGACTTTGGATGCCCGGGGCGAAGCGGAAACGCAGGCGCAGATGGAGGACATTATCTGGCACGAGATCCACAATGCCTACCGCACCCGGCGCATGCTCTCCGGTATGCTGAGCGGCATTGAAAGAACGGAGGCGGGGAAAACCATTGCCATTGTGGACTACAAGGGATTCCGCATTGTGATCCCCTTGAAGGAGATGGTGCTGGACTTCCCGGCAGATATGTACGGTGCTGACTATAATGAGATGATCCTCCGACACCAGAAGATCCTCAATAAGATGCTGGGCGCAGAGGTGGATCTTATGGTCAAGGGCATCGACGCCAAAAGCCGAACCGTTGTTGCCAGCCGAAAAGACGCCATGCTGAAGAAGCAGCAAATCTACTATTTCGGTAAGGACAGTGACGGACAGTATCGTATTTATGACGGGCGCGTGGTGGAAGCCCGTGTGATCGCTGTGGCGGAGCAGGTCGTCCGGGTCGAAGTGTTTGGCGTGGAGACATCCATTCTGGCTCGCGACCTTTCGTGGGACTGGATCGGCGATGCTCATGACCGCTATGCTGTGGGAGACAAGACTCTGGTACGCGTGCTGGAGATTGACCGCACAGAGCCGGAGCACATCAGAATTAAAGCCGACATCAAAAGCGTATCCGGCAACAGCAAGAATGACAATCTCCAGAAATGCCGTATTCAGGGCAAATATGCCGGGAAGGTCACCCATATCCATAAGGGCGTTGTGTATATCCGCCTTAGCAACGGTGCCAATGCCATAGCGCATTCCTGTTATGATCGGCGCAGACCCGGACGAAAGGATGATGTCAGCTTTGCCGTTACCCACCTGGATGAGGAACACGGCGTTGCACTGGGGATCATCACCCGAATTATCAAGCAGCATGTCTGATCTGACACGGTATCGGCAGGGTATGGCAATGAATTGGCACTGTTTTGCGATTTCACCGTAAATCACCATGTGCTATACTTGGTACGGTCAAAATTGTAAAGACCGCCGGGTGGTAACTCGGCGGTCTTTCGCATACAGGAAGAGGGTGTTTTATATGTGGTAGGCAGAGCAGCGTTTCACGCCCGAGCGGCAAATGCAATCACCGCAAAACCCAAACAACAGTACATAGTGTTGAAAAAGGCGAGGCTCCAGTCGTAAATATCTTCAAAGCACATTAAACAGTGCTGCGATATTTACGTAAAGGAGAGAACGCCCATGAGGAGAAAAAGAATGCGTTTAGTTTCACTTATTTTGAGTGCCGTGTGTCTGTTAGGCTGCGCAGTCCAGCCGGCACCGGGCTCGGATTCGGCCGAGTCCAACACCAAGATCTCTACCTATGCAGCAAGTCAGGCCGAGCAGAACGAAGAGGAGCGCACGGAGGCCGAATCCCTGCTGCCGCAAACAGAAGATGGATGCGATACATCTGAGAGCAGCGTCGCTCCTGAGCGGGCGGGTGCGGAGAATGTGGATAAAGCCGCGGAAAAGCAGCCTACAGCTGTTGAAACGGCACCGCCCACTGCACCGGAAGAACCGGTGATGCCCACGCCTGCGCCGGAGGATAAACCTGCTCCCGCACCCACACCGGCACCTGCACAGAAGCCGGCAGAGAAACAGGAGGAACAACCTGCTCCTGCCCCCGAACCTGCACCTAAGCCTGCCGCCAGCGGAGACATCTACTCCATCGCGGAGGCCATCCGGGCGGGCAACGAGTACGCAAGAGCGCAGTACGGCGTGACCATCGACACCGGCATGACTGCCGCTGACTCCAGCTTCTTCCCCGGCACGGCAGACAGCGTGGCATGGCTGGCGGAGAACGGCGGACAGTCGGCACTGACCGCCGCCGTAAAGGGCAACGTGGACGCCACCTTCGCCTGCCTCGCCGCCATGGACGGCGCAGAAACGGTCAGCGCGTATGCGCGGTTCAACTGCACCGCCCGCTATGATGCGGCATCGGACGAATACATCGTGGTGGTGCTGTACGGATAAACCAACTGAATACCCGACCGAAAGACCGACAGCGTGAGCTGCCGGTCTTTTGCGTTGGGAGAAAGGACGAGCATGAAGAAAACAATTCCTAAGCTGTTGACGCTGGTATGCCTTTTAGTAGCAATCATGGGACTGTCCATCGTGACTGCCCACGCTGCCACGGTCACGGGTACGATCAGCGGCGGTAACGAGTACCGCTACCATGAGGACAAAACGCCCGTGCCGCAATGGGGCGCGTTTACCAGCACAAAGCTGAAATACTTTACCAGAGATGATACGGGCGCAACGGTGCCTGCCTACTGTATGGAGCCATCCGTTCGCTCTGCCAGCGGCAATCTGAGCTACTCCTCCACCAGTTGGAGCAGCCTGAGCTGGAATCAGCGGTACGCTGTAACGCTGGCACTTTCCTACGGCTACGGCGGCAACTATGATTTTTATGGTATCCACCCGGACTGCGCGCAGCTGGCGACACAGGCGGTGATTTGGGAGTTCGTGTGCGGCTACCGCGGCACGACCTATCCGTACACCCTGTATGATACCACCTGCGCCAACCTGTTCCACTACGCCGGCGACGGCGTGCAGGAGGCGTATGACATCCTCATTGACCGCATCATGGGTCATGGCGTGATCCCCAGCTTCGCGGTGAAGTACCGCAATCAGCTTTCGGATGCCAATGCCATTACGCTGACATGGGACGGCAGTCAGTATGTGGGTACAGCCACCGATACCAATGGTGTGCTGTCGCAGTACTACTTCCGGACCAATATCGGCGGCGTAACCATCAGCCAGCGGCGCAACGTGCTGACCGTGACGGCCACAAAGGACGCTGCAGCGAAGCTGAACGGTTATATCAGCAGCGACTACGGCTACGCACTGGATGTGGAGGGCACGGAGGCTGTGCTGCTGGAGCCCAGCAATGGCAGCAATTATCAGGCTTGCGCCGCGTTGACCTCACTTCCCGACCCTGTGTGGGCGTACATTCATTTTAAGGTCAAAATTGTGGAGGAGAAAGGCAGCCTGACCATCAATAAGGTGGACGTGGAAACCGGCAAGGCACTGGCAGGCGTGACCTATCGGCTATTTGATGCCAATGGTAAAAAGGTGGCTGACATGACCACCGGTGCAGACGGTAAGGCAGTGTTCAAGGATCTTCCACAGGGCAAGTACAGCTATCAGGAGATCAGCGCGCCCAGCGGTTATGTAGTGGACAACACCGAGTATCAGATCACCATTACGGCCACAGCACTGAACATTACGCAAAAGAGAACCAACACACCTGCCAAGGCCAGTATTGAGATCGTCAAGGTGGACGCTGATAACAAGACACCGCTGCAAGGTGCGGGCTTCCGCCTATACGATACTTCCGGCAAGCAGGTCGCGGAGGGCTATACGGATGCCAACGGTAAGCTGACCTTCTCCAACCTGCGGTTGGGCAGCTATACCTACAAGGAATTCAAAGCACCGGACGGATATGTTTTGGATACCACGGCGTACTCCGCTGTGCTGAACCAAAACGGGCAGGTGCTGAAGGTCACTCGCGAGAATATGCCGGTCAAAGGCAGCATTGAGGTCTTGAAGGTGGACACAGAAACCAAACAGCCGCTGGCAGGCGTGGTGTATCGTCTTTTCGACGCCGATGGCAATAAGATCGCGGATGGCACGACCGATGTCACCGGCAAGGTGACATTCTCCGGCCTGCGACTTGGCAAATACGTCTATCAGGAGATCAGCACCGTGGACGGCTATGTGCTGGACGAGACACAATACGATTTCAGCCTGACCACAGCAAACCTTAATATCAAGGTTACTCGCGAGAACGCACCCGCTAAGGGCAGCATCAGCATCTGCAAGGTGGATGCGACGGGCGCACCGCTTGCTGGTGCAGAGCTGCTGCTGGAAACTTCCACAGACGGTCAGACGTGGACGGAGGTGGGCAAAATCACCACCGACAAGGCCGGTATCGCCAAGTGGAGCGACCTCAAGATCGGTGTGCAGTACCGCGTGACGGAAACCAAAGCTCCCGCAGGGTACACGCTGCTGACTGAGCCGCTGTTCACGGGAGCATTGGACAGCAGCAACCGAGATGTTACCATCACTGCCTGCAACAACGCAGGATTTGCCCTACCGTTCACAGGCGGTACGGGATTTACAACCTATTTCCTGTTTGCAGCACTCGCTCTCATGGCGGGTGTTTATTTTTGCAAAAAATCTAACATCAAAAAGGAGACAACCGAATGAAAAAGATCCGTCGCGTACTGGCCGTGCTCATGGCCGTTGTTATGGCTCTGAGCCTCATCACCACAGCGTTCGCAGAACCTACCATCGATCCCAGCAAAAAAGCATCCCTGAGCATCTATAAATACGACATCACCAAGGCCAGCAACGACGGTGCGTGGGATGCCGAGTCCTACGCTTCTACCGGCCTACATGATGCCGCCGTCGTGGATAAGTTGGCAAAATACGCCATTCAGGGCGTAGAGTTCACATACCTCCGCGTGGCCGACATCACCATGAACAGTGAAGTGTTGGACGGTCAGCGTCAGGTGGGCGTGCTATATGGCTTCGACAACAGTGATCGCAGCTCCGCCGTGCTGTCTGCCATCGGCCTGACTGCCACAGACGCTCACAAGACCGACAACGGCGTCAACTACTTCACCAGCGATATGCTCAACAATAAGCTGTCCACCGCACTGGCTGCCAATGCCACCGCCGTCAAGAACGCGCTGGAAGCTGCGGTCAAGAATGGCACGGCCATGGCCGAGACGGACGCTGCCGGTCACACCTTTGCATCCGACATGGAGCAGGGTCTGTACCTGGTGGTGGAAACCAGAGTTCCCGAAAATGTCACCAGCACCTGTAATCCTTTCTTCGTGTCCCTGCCCATGACCACCATCGACGGCACAGCATGGAACTACGATGTGACCGTTTACCCCAAGAATCAGACCGGCAATCCTGACCTCGAAAAGACCGTCCGTGAGAGTAAAAACTCCACCGGCAAGAACACCGGCAGCCTGACCGACATCAAGGACGGCTATGCCCACACCGCCACCGCTTCTGTGGGCGATGTTGTGGATTATCAGATCATCAGCACACTGCCCACCATCACCTCCAAGGCGTCGGCTTTGAGCGAGTACACCTATGTGGATACGCTGAGCAAGGGCATCCGCTACAACAAGAACGATGTGGTTATCGAGTTTTTCCGCGATGCTGGCTGCACCGACAAGATCACCACATGGGCGGAGAACTCCGGCAAATTCACCGTGGATTACGATGACACGGCCAACACCATGACCATCCGCATGACCGATACCGGCCTGAGCGAGATCAACGAGGCGGCCACCGTGTATACCAACAGCGTCAAGCTCGGGTATAGCGACTGCGCCATGCGTATTACCTACGCTGCCACCCTGACCGCCGATGCCAAGATGGGAGATACCGACAACCCCAATGAGGTCGTGCTGACATGGAAGCGCACCAACACTACCTATTTTGACACCCTCAAGGACTGCTGCCATGTCTACACCTACGGCATTGACGTTCTCAAGCAGTTCTCCGACAACGGCGGCAACCTGCGGAACGTGAAGTTCCGGCTGCACAACGACACCGATGATGTATTCGTGATTGCCGACCTGAAGGATGGCGTGTACTACGCCAAGGGCTTTGCTGCCAAGAAAGCGGACGCCACCACCTTCGTCCCCAACGTGCAGGGTCATGTGGTGGTGAAGGGGCTGGAGGATGACACTTACTCCCTGACTGAGACTGCCACCGACAAGGGCTACATTCTCCTCAAGGAAGCGGTCAAGATCGTCATCATCACTAAGGAAAACGGCGCTTGCGAGCAGTGCGGCGCCAAGCTGCTGACCGCCGCCGGCACCGTCAACGGCAAGGCTGGCAGCATGACGGACGGCAACGCCATCGTCCCCCTGACCGTGGTCAACAACCCCGGCTTTGATTTGCCCAAGACGGGCGGCTACGGCACTTGGATGTTCACCATCGGCGGCGTGGCGCTGCTGGGCGCGGCGGCGTTTATCGTGATCCGCAGCCGTAAGCACAAGAACGAGCGGTGAACCGCTGGCTACTGGCGGCGGCTTGCGGTGCTGTGGCGTTGGGGCTTCTGTTTTACCCATTGGTGGGAGAACTTTTAAGTGAAAAGTACCACTCCGATGTAGAAACCACCTACACTGCGGCCATTGCAGATACCGACGACGCCGAGCTGACTGCCCAGCGTGAAGCCGCAGAGCAGTATAACGCCATGCTGTCCGGCGCAACTATCACTGAGGGAGGGGCATCCGCCCCTCCCTTGGCCTACTCAGATCAGCTCACTGTGGGCGGTGTCATGGCTTACATCGACATCCCTAAGATCAATGTGTACCTCCCTGTGCAGCACGGCACGGACGCGGATACGCTGGAAAACTCAGTTGGCCATGTGGTCGGCACATCTCTGCCGGTGGGTGGAAGCAGCAGCCACGCAGTGCTATCGGCGCACAGTGGTATGGCAAGTTCCAAGCTGTTTTCGGACATTGACCAGCTTGCAGAGGGCGACACGTTTTACATCCACGTGTTGGGCGAGGTGTTGGCCTATAAGGTGGACACCATCAATACGGTGCTGCCCACGGACACGAGCCTACTCCAAATTGAGGACGGCAAGGATCAGGTCACGCTGGTGACGTGTACCCCGTTTGGGGTCAACACCCACCGGCTGCTGGTGCGAGGCCACCGTGTTCCCTACACCCCCGAACAGGAAGCGACTGCCGCCGCAGAAAAACCTGTGGCATCCTCGTGGACGCAGCATTACCTTACAGGTCTTGGCATCGGCCTTGGCGTGGTGGCAGTGATAGGCGGCGGGTACTTCTTAATAAGGAGAAAACGCCATGCGTAAGACATCCCTTTTACTGGCGGCACTGCTGGCTGTGGCGGGCATCTATGTCATGCTGTGGCCGGTGCTCACGGGACATAGGCTGCAAGCCGACACAGACGCCACCGTGCAGAGCTTCCTCGAAGAACGAAAGCCGGAGCAGCAATACCCCGAACTGCTGGCGGCTCTACAGGAGTACAACCGCCAGCTTTACGCAGAAAAGCAGTGTAATCTCACCGACCTCGAAGCCTGCGAGGAGCCTGCCGCTGACCTGACCACCTACGGCATCGAAGATGAGATCATAGGCGTCTTAGAGATACCCGCTATGGAGCTGACCATGCCGGTCTATCTGGGCGCGTCCGACGCTCACCTTGCCGCAGGCGCGGCGGTGCTGGGCAATACCTCCGCACCCATCGGTGGGGATAACACCAACTGCGTCATTGCCGGACACCGGGGCTGGCGCGGCGCGGATTACTTCAGGCACATTGACAGACTGACTGTAGGCGATACCGTGAAGCTCACGAACCTGTGGGAGACGCTGACGTATACGGTGGCCGACATTCAGATCATCCAGCCCCACGAGGTGGACAAGATCAAAATTCAACCGAACCGCGACCTGCTGACAATGCTGACGTGTCACCCCTACGCCAGCGGCGGGCGGGAGAGGTATGTGGTGTACTGCGAAAAACTGCCCACCATGAGCCAATCACGGTGAGCAGTTTTATTTTGAGAGGATTCAGACAAGCGTGTCATCCAGCAGGAAGTCAATGACGCCAATATTGAGAATGCCGCCCTCATCATACCAACGCTTACGGATGTCATGACGGACAATGATCTTCGGGAAGGAATCGCCGGTCAGCGCGAAAGGCTTATTCTCGGTGATCGCCTTTTCCGCTGTTCCCAATGCGTAGGCAGACTGGATATAGGTCTTCTTGCCACCGGAGGTTGCAATGAAGTCGATTTCCCGCGCGACCGGCACGACCTTTCCTTTGGTATTTTTCTCGTTGCCGTAGACAATGCCGATGTCAACGGCGCATTCACGGATCATCAGCTCATTGAAAATGATGTTCTCCATGATGTGCGTCATCTCCTGCTGACGGAAGCCGATACGGGCATTTCTCAGTCCAATGTCCTCACAGTAGTATTTGTTGGGATAGTCAAAATAGCTCTTGCCCTTCACATCCCAGCGTTTGCATTCGGTGAAGAGGAAGGAATCCGATAAGTGATCCATATAGGCTTTCACGGTGTTCAAAGCAACGACATTTTCACCGCTACGCTTCTGCACGGTGTTGATGGTGGCTGCAACCTTCGTCGGATTGGTCAGAGAACCGATAGACGAACACAGCAGATCAAGAATCGCGGACAGCACATCCTCACGCTTGATCTTCTTCCGCTCTACAATGTCCTTCAGATAGACCTCAGAAAACAGCGATTTCAGATAAGCCATTTTCGCGGCATCCGTGGGACGGGACAGGATCAGCGGCATACCGCCGTAGAAGGCATAGTCCTCAAAGGCATCCTGCTTATCACCGCCTACGGCTGAATAGTATTCGACAAAGGAAAGCGGATGCACACGGATCTCATCGCTCCGTCCCCGGAACTCAGTCAGTATATCGGAGGACAGCATTTTGGAGTTGCTGCCGGTCACATAAATGTCCAAGTTGGACAATGACTTCAAATCGTTGAGCGCGTCGTAGAAGGTAACCTTCTTGCCATCTGGATTGTAGGGATTCGGAACCTCGTCGGACATCTGAATCTCGTCTACAAAAAGATAATATTGGTCTGCACTGTGTTCTACGATCTCACGGACATGAGCCGAAAGCTCCAGCGGATTGCGATAGCGAATATCACGGGTCAAGTCCAACTCAAAGGACAGAATATGATCTTCGGTAACACCCTCACCGAGAAGGTAACTCTTGAACAGATTGCGAAGCAGAAAGGACTTGCCGCATCTGCGGATGCCAGTGATCACCTTCACCTGACCATCCCACATAAAGGAGATGATTTTCTTCAAATAGCGATCTCGTTTTATTTCCATAGCCCAACCTCCATTGAAAACTTGCTGGTATTATCATGCTACATTTCAATGGATAGTATACGGCACCGTGAGATAAAAATCAATAGCTCTGATGAAATGTTTGCAGATAAACCCGGTAACATTTCAGCGGGCGGTGATTCAAACCACCGCTCCTGTGAGGTAAAGAAGCCTGAAAGTTGACAAGAACTGCGACGCGGCTGACCTGCCACCCCCACGCCGGTGGCGGGCGGCAGCGGTTTGTGGTCTACTGTGAACGAACTGAAAACTTAGGAGAAATGCACAATGAAAAAAGCAATTTGTATCATTTTAGCTGCGGTAGCTGCCGTGGCAATTATCGTCTCCAGACGCCCCCGACCCCGTGGCCGCAGAGAAATTTGAAAATTTTTTCAAAAAGTGGCGCACTTTTGATTTCGTTTTACGGATAATGATAGTAGAGGGAATTTTATGGACAAGCGTTTTTACCGATTTTTACAGGCAACCTGCTGTAACTGGCGCAACAGCTTCTTCATTGATTGCCAGCGTTGTGACGGGTGCTCCGGTTTTCTTCTGTCTGTAAATCACAATGCCGTGCCGTCAATCATTCCTGTGGCGGTATTCGAGGAACTGTCCGGTGAGACTGTGGATAAATATGATTGCGTCGGCATTATGACGCTGGAGGGATTCCAACGCTTCTACACCAGCTGGCTTGTCTGGAACGTAGAAGACCCGAAACGGTGCAGTCTATCCCAATTGTGGGAGATCTGCCAACAATGAACGCACACAAGCCGAAAGAAGGAGGTGAACATTCTGAAAAGAGTCAATATCCATTGCCCCAACTGCGGAGCTAAGGCTACCTTGCATCCTGCCAGCTTTGTATATGGCAACAGTCGTAGTGCAGGAAGCTATCTGTATGTTTGTGACCGCTATCCCGCCTGCAACAGCTATGTGGCTGCCCATCGCGCCACACGGCAGCCCATGGGCTCTCTGGCTGACGGGGAGCTTCGGCATAAGCGTATCCAGGCACACCGGGCATTTGACCGCCTGTGGCGTTCCGGCTTGATGACCAAGAAAGAGGCGTATCAATGGATGCAGACAGAGTTCGGTCTGCACGAGGAACAGGCGCATATCGCACAATTCGGCGCGTACATGTGTGATCGGTTGATCTGCGCCTGCGAGAAGTTTCGTATCCACAGCGCAGAGGTCGCATAGAGAGCACGCCTAAAGCCACAGAGAAAGAGAGGTGAATCTGACGATGAAGAATAGGGATATTGCCCTTACTGATGCCCAGCGCAGTATGGTAGAGGCGAATATGGACGTGGTACGCTGGGCCATCCGTACCGGCATTCAGGTCAATGAGCAGCGCTATGGTTTCGGCTATGACGATTTGTTTCAAGAGGGCTGCATTTGGCTTTGCAAGGCCGCAGTGACGTATGACCCGGACGGCGGCGCCAGCTTTCCCACCTATGCTCAGAGGGTCGTTGAGAACGGTCTGCGTACCTATTGCCGGCTGCAGCACAGCAAGGAGCTGCGCAGCTTTCCTGTATCGGAGATCTTTGACACGGAGGCTGACAATCACCGTGCCATGGCCTCCGGCATCCGCAGTCTTCAGGAGCAGCTGGCTGAGGTAGATGCGTTATCGCTTCTGGAAAGCGCGAAGCAGCAATACAACGGTGTCGCACGGCTGGGTATCGAGGCGATGCAGCTGAAATTTATCGGCCTGAGCAATACGGACATTGCTGCCTATTATGGGATCAAGGCCAACTATTTGGGCGCGGCCGTACATAGAGCCGCCGAGCGGCTGAGGAATAACGCGGAGTTTTTGAATAGCCTTGAATATGAGCCGTTGAAGAAAAGCTCCAAGGCTTCGTGAAAAATGTGAGGTGAAATTCATGCAGAAATACTATACGGCCGTCGGCCGATTCGAGCGCAAAGGCCGCATGGGCGATATGACCTGCCCTATGGTCATCATCAACAACCGGGAATATGCATTGGACATCCAGGAGATGATCCTTTGGGCAGCACTGAACTGGCAGATCATGGATGCCGGATCCCTTGAGAATGCTTATTCTGCCAAGCTGAAAGCCAGCGGCATCAGCCCCCAGCGCAGTATCTCCGACTGTATGCGCCGGCTGATGCAGCGCGGACTGGTGGTGGAGGGCTGCGGCGAAACCGATGAGGATGCACTGTATGCTCTGTTGTCAGGGCTTTACGTGGTGCCGATCTCAGACAGTCTGCTGCTGCGGCTGATCTCGTTTATCAAGCTGACGGTTTTCGGCCATGTCCCTTTTGCGGTTACCAGGAAGCTGTTTCGCAAGGACCGGCGCAGCGCAAACGAACGGCGGGTTTATCGTCTGTCCCGTCAGGCACTCTTATCCACGGCAGAACTGATCAAGTGTGTGGAGTATGACATCCATACGATCCACTCTGATTCGCAGCTGATGGACGCCCTGTATGCAGACGATACCACCACCAGCGACAATATCGCGGATATGGTCAGGCCCTTCGTCTGCTGCCGCCCCGTGCTGCAGGCTGTGGCAAACCTCTATCTGCGCCGTCAGATCATCTTTGAGAGGCTGTCATGATGGACAAGCTCAGGACAGCACCGCTGCCCCTGAGAAGAAAGCTGCTCCTCACCGCGTTGGCAGGGGCGGCTTTCTTCCTTGTAGGGCTGGCAGCCATTTTCTTTTCCCTCGATACCGTTACAGCTCTGCTCAGCGGTATCCTCGCCATAGGACTTGCCTATAAAACAGCAGAACTCTACCGCCTAATTATCGCCGGGCACTACACGACCGTTGATGGCTCCTGCATTGCCATCACACAGACGCCGCTCCGCAAGTACCGCAATATCCGGATCATAGACAGTCAGGAGCGTGAAAGGACACTTGTACTGCCCAGGCAGGACAAGATAGAGGTTGGTCGCCGATATCGTTTCTATTTCAAATCCTCTGCACATAAATCTCCTGCACAGGTACAGACCGGCAGCAGCTTCATAGACGAATCTCTCCCGACCGATGGCTTTCTTGGGCTTGAGGCGGCGTCGGATTATAGCAATGTTGACACAGTGCGTTGATTATAGTATAATTCAAATCAAGAAAAGCATACTATGATTAGAAGGAGACTGTGATATGACGCTTTTAGATAGACTCACAACGAATTTCGGCTGTAACGAGCCGATCTTACTTGATGAGATTGACTGCGGGGGCTATTCACGCCCGTGGCTCTTCAAAGAACTGAACGAATTGTGTAGAACTGGTAGGCTGGTGCGTTTTGACCGCGGTATTTATTATATTCCCACTGAGACAGCATTTGGCGCCAGTCTGCTCGACCCCCGCAAAGTAATCGAGAAAAAATATGTAAAGGATAGTTCTGGCTGTTACGGCTACTATTCCGGTGCAGCTTTCTTAAACCAACTGGGGCTGTCAACGCAAATGCCCAATACCATTGAAGTCTGTACCAACAACGAAAAGACACGTTCCCGTGAGTTAGCTATCGGGAAGCAGCGTGTTATTCTACGCAGAGCCAGAAGTAAGGTCACGGCAAAAAATGCTGCTGTGTTGAGCTTCCTGGAGCTTATGAATGAAATGCCGGCACCTTATTTCTCCGAAGGGAGGAAGAAACTGACCATAGAGTTTATCACAAAAAACGGCATTACAAGACGCGACATCACAGAATACGCACCGGCATTTCCTGATAAGGCTATGCGCACTCTGGTGGAAAGTGAGATCATCTATCATGTTACACAGTAATAGAGAAGTGTTCGAGCAAACTGTACTGCGAACGGCGGATGCGACGGGGATCTCTGCCAGTATCATTGAGAAAGACTATTATGTTACAGAGTTTTTGAGGAAGCTGGCTTCCTACCAACCGGATATCGTGTTCAAGGGCGGCACTTCACTCTCGAAATGCTATAAGCTGATCCAGCGTTTTTCTGAGGACATTGACCTGAATGTTGAAGATCGTCCCAGTGAAGGACAACGCAAAGCGCTCAAGCGGAATATTGTGACGGTAATTGATGACTTAGATTTATCTCTGAGCAATGCTGAAGAAATTCGCAGCCGGCGTGACTATAATCGCTATATCATCAATTACCCTGCTTGGCAAGGGGCAGCGTATTTGAAGCAGCAGCTTATCGTTGAAACCGTTGTCTCCATGCGCGCATTCCCGAATCATCCCATGGACGCATCCAGTCTCATTTATGATTTCCTGAAAGATACCGGCAGGGATGACATTATCCACGAATATCATCTGCAACCATTTTCAGTCAATGTGCAGGCAGCGGAACGCACCTTGCTGGATAAGCTGTTTGCTCTTGTGGACTACTACCTCAGTGGAGCGATCACAGAGCATTCGCGGCATCTCTATGACATATACAAACTGAGTATGATCGTCACGATTGATGATACTTTGCGGCACTTGGCCAGTGAGGTCATTCTGGAACGCCGCCCGCACAAGGTCTGCCTGTCTGCACAAGAGGGTGTGGATATGAATGATCTCCTTCGGCAGATCGTTGACTCCGACGTATATAGGAGTGACTATGAGCAGATTACATCCGCACTCCTTTTTGAAGACGTGTCATATTCCACCGCAATCACTGCGCTGCAGCACATCATTGATTCTCGTGTGTTTCAATAAATATCTATATATAGAATTGCAACTCTTGACAACCGCAACATATAGTGCTACAATGCACTTGTAGTTGTTTTATGTGCATCGCCCGATCAGGGTTTCCGAGTACTTTTCGGATCGCACACGTTTGTTAAGTTTGTAATTTTGTGCCGACATGACAGCTTTGGCTTATTGCTGATGCTGTATGCCGGCACTTTTTATTATAGATATTTAAGCCGTAAGGCAGAAAGGAGTGTAATGGCAAACATATCCGTCGTTGGCCGTATTGTGTCGGATGATATTGACCTGAAGATCAGCGCCAATAATCGGCCCTATCTACGGTTCGACCTTGCGGAGCGTACCGGTAAGGGGGCTTACGCAAGAACGCAGTATTATCAGGTCGTTGCCTTTGGGGCTATTGCCTCACAGCTCGCCAAAAGAGGCTTGTGCCGCGGCGCGCTGATCAGTGTGGAAGGCACACTGGAGCTGGAGGACTATCTGAAACGGGATGGTTGGACGCGGGATAAGCGTCTAAAGGTCATCGCGCTGCGATGGCGGTATCTCCAGCCCTATGACACGAAAGTGCCTGAACAGGTACCGGAGATCGACGGAGAACGAGAACCCTTGCCCGGATAGGATGCCGGGCATAAGAGGAGCTGTCATGTATCAAAAGGATGCGTGGCAGCTCCTCTTTTTTGTTTTCATCACGAAAAGGAAAGGATGTGCAAAGCATGAATAAGAAGAAGTCCATCTGGTCTGGCGTATCTGTCCTTATCGCAGCCGTTCTGGCCATCGTTGCGTTTGTACGCAGCGACACACAGATCTGGCTTCTGACAGCCGCATTTACCATTTGGGCGATTTGGGTCACGGCCGCATTCGTGTTCCCTTATATACAGGAACAGGAAAACGAAAAGCGGCGCGCCGCCCGCAGAGCAGCCTATGACGCACAGTGCCAGAGTCTTCGCGCACTGTCTGTGGAAGAGGAGGATGGCTTCGGCCCACTGCTGCTCCGCCATGTTAACCACCGGATCTCCGCATATTTGAAAGCAGTGTATCCGGATGCCACATGGGAGTGGCGCAGCCCAGAGCCGGAGAAGCTGATCCTTCACGGCGGTACAGGCCGTATCACCATCTCTGGTATTCCCGACTATGATCAGGCGGAGGTGACCTTTGACCAAAAGGCCAACTTCTCCTGCTCGCTGCTGAAGGTCACACCTGTGGTACAGAGTGCGGCGGAGAACGGCACCTCCGAGAAGCTGCCCGCTCCACCCCGTGAGATCGATCCGCAGGTCTGGTTCGAGCAGCAGGGACGCAAGGTTCTGGATGATCTGATCTACGACCTCAACTCCCGTGGCTATAGCAGCCTTGTCATCAAGGACAACGGTGACATCTGCATCCGTCAGGGTGACGTAGAGAAAGCGCAGACCTCATTCAAAAGCCTACCGGAGAAGCATTACTGGCCCCGGCTCCTGAAGGTGTTCGAGCGTGAGGGCATCGCCGCCAGCATGACGGATGATGCCATCGCGCTGAACTGGTAAGGAGGGTGCTGCCATGAAAACAGGCTTAACCCTGGAGCAGCTTGCCGCGGAGATCACCCGGCAGCAGAGCGCCAAAGAGGATTATGTGGTCAATACCGGCAATCTTCGTCTGGAAAGCTATGGTCCCGATCTGACACTTCGCGTGCTGGACAGTGACGGCGCAGACCGTATCGAACCGCTGGAGATCGGGGACATCGCCCACCGGCAGATCGGTACGCATCTGAGTATCCCTGCCAAGTACTATGAGCGGATGCGCAGCGAAGACCCCGGACTACTGGCACACAATGTCAACACATGGCTGGAGCGGACACCTGCCCAGCGCATGATCCGTGTGCTGGACGGTAAGGCACGCGCCTACCTCAGCAATCGTTATCTGCGTATGGACAACTACAGTATCGCCTCAGCGGTGCTGCCCATCCTGGCGGAGATCCCCGATGTGCGCATCGAGAGCTGCCAGATCACCGACTCCCGCATGTATATCAAGGCGGTCAATCCCCGTTTACAGGAGGATGTGACGCCGGGTGACACAGTGCAGGCCGGTGTGGTCATCAGCAATAGCGAGGTGGGCTTAGGCTCTGTCAACATCCAGCCTCTGATCTACCGATTGGTATGCAGCAACGGTATGGTGGTCAACGACGCCGCCACAAAGCGCAACCATATTGGCCGGGCAACGGATGCGGAGGAGAACTTCCAGCTCTATTCCGAAAAGACGCTGGCTGCAGACGATCACGCTTTTCTGCTGAAGGTGCAGGACACTGTCCGTGCCGCCGCAGAGGAAGCGCGGTTCGCTCAGGTGGTGGGCATGATGCGGGAGGCTGCGGCCGTCCCCATGAACACCGCAGATGTACCCGGCGTTGTGAAGCTGGCCAGCAGACAGTTCGGCCTTACGGACTCGGAGGGTGAGGGCATCCTGCAACATCTGATCGAAGGCCATGACCTGAGCCTGTACGGTCTTTCCAATGCGGTAACACGGTACAGTCAAGACGTAAGCAGCTATGACCGCGCCTCGGATCTGGAGATCATCGGCTACAACATTCTGGCAATGCCCAGAAGTGTGTGGTCGCGGCTGAATCAGGTATCCGCGGCGTAATGTGAAAAAACAAAAAAGATAAAATGGAGGATCAAAAAATGAGTTATCCTGAAACTACTACGATGGCAACTGCCAGTGCATTCAACCTTCCCACCATGGCCGGCCTTGATTTCGGCAACGATGATCTTGCCGACGATATGGAGGGCTTGACGCTCTCATTCCCCAAGGTCAAGATCCCGTCCGGCGGCGCACTGCAATTCGAGCTGCCTACCGGCGACCCGGAGAATCCGGAGTATACCCGTTTTCTGCAGGGCGTTATCCTGTATCACCATGCCAGTGGCGCGTATTGGCCCGAGGGCTGTGAATACGATGATAACACCGTCCCTCTGTGCTCCACCGTGGACGGAAAGCAGGGCTACGGTACGCCCGGCGGCGCCTGTGCTGCCTGTGAGCTGAACCGTTACGGGACGGCAACAGACGGAAAGGGGAAGGCCTGCAAAAATATGCGTATTCTGTATCTTCTGCAGGACGGTGACTATATCCCGCTGCAGCTCTCTCTGCCGCCTACCAGCCTGCGACCGTTCAATGATTTCATGAACGCCGCGTTTGTGGCCCGGCGCCGTCCGGCATGGAGCAGCGTGGTGCAGATCGGCTTGAAGCGCGTGGACAACGGCAACAACACCTACAGCGTGGCGACCTTCCGTAAGGTGGAAGATCTCCAGCCTGAACAGGTGGGCGAGTTCCGCGCCTTTGTAGAGTCGTTCCGCCAGCAGGCGAAGGAGATGCTGAAGAACCGTGCGGAGCTGTCTGCCGCCCGTGAGGGTGAGGAGGACCAGTATGCCACCGCAAACACCGAGTATGCTGTTGCCGACAGCGGCCAGCATTTCTGCATTTCCGGTGCGGATGTGATCGATGGCGAGCGTGAGGAGCTTCCCCACTAAATGAACCTGTCAGACCTTATAAGGATCTGAAACATGTGAAGAGCCGCAGTCTGTGTAAAACACAGGCTGCGGCTCCCGGCATATAGGAGGAACTGTAATGAATGAAAATACCCCCATGACCCCGGCGCAGCAGTTATTTGCGGAGGAGCATCACAATCTGGTCTATGCTTTTCTCAATGAGAAGAAGCTGCCGGAGGATGAGTATTACGATGTGGTGGTCTTTGGCTACTTGCAGGCAGTCATGGACTATACCACGCAGGGTGAGTCCAGCCGTTTCAGCTTCGCCACCATTGCATGGCGCAAGATGGAGAGCCGCCTGGCAGACCACT
>ENA-ORNP01002053-ORNP01002053.1-human-gut-metagenome-genome-assembly--contig:-NODE-2053-length-17985-cov-3.428555_pt1 | contig 17985 bp, 20 predicted proteins | sample MGYA00242119_ERZ509030 | MGnify/ENA primary metagenome ERZ509030 (study PRJEB26280, sample SAMEA2338708) | human gut metagenome | biome: human gut; feature: human-associated habitat; material: faeces... | reverse complement strand
TCTATAAAGAAAGAAGGATTAAAATGAAACCATACGTTACATGCTATATGATGATGTCAGTTGATGGGCGAATTGACTGCGCAATGACTGAACAAATTGAAGGCTCAAAGGAATATTATGAAATTTTAAATAAATATAATTTTGATGCATGCATGTTTGGAAAAACAACTGCTAGAATGCATTATGCATCAGGAGAGTATATTGCGTCAAATAATGAACCCTTTGGTAAGAAGGTTATTTATAAGGCATTAGAAAGTTTAAAATATAATGTTGTTCTTGATACAAAAGGAAGTCTATGCTGGAATACAAATCAGATTGATTATGAGCCCTTAATTGTTATTTTAAGCGAGGATGTTTCTAAGGAATATTTAATGTATTTAACTGACAAAAAAATATCCTATATTGTAACAGGATGTCATAAAATTGATCTAAATGATGCACTAAATATCTTACAGGATAATTTTGGTATTAAAACACTTGGCGTTGTAGGAGGAGGTCATATAAACGGATCATTACTTGATGCAGGTCTTTTAGATGAAATTAGTATTTTAATTGGACCAGGAATTGATGGACGTGATAAAATGGCCGCTGTGTTTGACGGAATTCCTATGGATAGAAAGCCATTTAAGCTTTTGTTAAAGGATGTTAGAAAATATAATAATGGTGTTATTTGGCTTCAATATAATTTAAAGTAAATTCAATTGTAAAAATTGCATTACAAATTTCACGTTTATTTCATAGTTTATATAATTTACTTGTATTAGAAATATTGACCTAATGTTTGAGAAATGTTAGAATAATGTGTAATTAAGTCGTTTTGTAAATCATATAAAGGATGATAATATGAAAAAAATAAAATTAGAAGATTTAAAGGCTAACAAATTAAACTGTATTCTTATTCCAATGTATACGATAATTCTTGCAGTTGTATATGGTTCTTGGATTGGTTTATCTAAATATAATATACCTCTTAGAGGAATGTTTGTTACAATTATTGTTTGTGCAATTGCTATTGCTGGTTGTGTTTTCTTTTATTTATCAAATTTGAAGGTTGCGAAAGAAAGAATTGCTAAGCAGAATGAAAAAAATAATAAAGAATAGTTGTGAGCATAGATGTGCTCATCTCTTTTTTGTAAATTAGCATTTTTTTACAAAAAAATCTTTACTTTTATTTCGTAATTTAGTATAATTTCCCTCGTGAGGTGAACTCTCTAATGTATACAAGAGATATTAAACAATGGATTTCTACATTACATGAAGAGGATTTAATTCTTGCTAAAAAGGCTTATGAGAAGCACTTCGTTGATATGAAGGAAGCTACATTCTATCAGTTACTTGCAAGATTAAATGAAGAGAAATACATTGGAAAAATTGCTAAAGGCTTATATTATAAACCAAAAAAGAATGATTTTGATGCCTTACCAAGTCAAGAAAAATTATTAGCATTCTTTACTAACAAGGATAAGAATGGTATGATAATTGGTCGCAAAATGCTTGAAAATAAAGGTATTATAAGTGATGATGTTCAAGTTTATGATATTATTACTAATACAATTGAAATTAAAACAAAGCGTTATATTGCTAATTTAGTTGTTGAAAATGTTGATGTTGATTTTAAAAATGTTAACGTAAGAAAATCAATTGAGCTATTAGAGCTTATTGAACTTATTGATTCATGCGAAAATGTAAACAATGAAGCAGTTAAGAATATGGTAAATGATTTTATTAGTACATATTCTGATGATGATTTTTTTAAGGCTTTAAATGCTAAGGGATATAAAAAGAGAAATGTGGCAGCTATAAAGGTGATTTTAGATCATAATGGTGTTGCAAACGCATTAGCACGTCAATTGAATACAGCATCTAAATATGCTTTTCCTGATAAGTTAAAAGGTGCACTAGGTTTATAATAATTTAAAGGTTTCAGTTTTGAAGCCTTTTTAATTTTTATGACATGTGCTATAATCACTAAAAAAGAAGGTATTACTATGCTATCTAAAATAAAAAAAACTTTTTTAACTAAATCTTTTTTAACATTTTGTATTATTGGCGGTCTTGCTTATTTGCTTCATCAAGGAATATATTTGTTATATACTAAGACTTTTGGATTTTATGATGACAAAAATCATCTTATTTCTACCGCAATTGCTTTTACAGTGGCTTCTATATTCACTTATTTTGCAAATGCTAAATTTACTTATGATACTAAAGCAAAAAGTGATACTGCAATTAAGTCGCTTGTAGTATTTATTGTTAAATTTGTTATAACAGAGGGCTTAACACTTGGTATAATGGCGATTATGAATCATAATTTTTCAAGTACGGATTTATTTTATAAAATTGTAGATATTATGTTACCACTAATTTTAACTTGTATTACATTAGTTCTTCAATTTATCGCTTTTAATCTTATTTTTAAATCTAAAGAAAAAAATGAATAAGATTGAAGTTACTTCAAAATCACTTTGAAGTAGCTTTGAAGTAAAATTAATTAAGAGGTGGCTTTATGATTCTTCAAGATGTATTTTCACAATACGATGTAAAAAACAATAAGTTTGAATGTAAATGAAGATTTGATAAAGAAAATGTTTTAGGTTGGCTAAAAACAATAGACGGCTTTGCAAATGGTACTGGTGGTATTATTTTTCTTGGTGTTGAAGGCAAAACTAATAAGCTTATTGGATATGATGCTAGTGATATCGATAAGGAAAAAATCTATTTTTATAATCAATTAAAAGAGCATTTTGACATTCTACCTAGTGTGAGTATAGATTTAATTCCATATAATATTAATGGTTAAAAAAGATATGTTTTAAAAATTTTCATTTTAGAATCAAATGTAAAACCAGTTATATTGAAATATCAGGGAATGCCAATGATTTTTTTAGGAGGGATGGTTTTACTTCACCAGCTACTACAAAAGAGATCATTCAAATGAGTATCAAAGGAAATACTCCTAAATTTGACATAGGAAAAACAACTGAAAAATATTCATTTAATGATTTTAAAATGTTGCAAGAATTTTATAACAAAAATACTGAATTGGTGTTAAGAGAAAAAGAGTTAGCTGCAATTGGTTTCTATACGGATGATGGTTATTTAAAAATGATTATAATGATAAATTGACGGCAGTTGTTTGTTCAAACTATAATGGAAATACCAGAGGAGATAATTATGTTATCGCTAGTAATACTTTTGCTGGGAATTTAATTTCGTGCTATACGTATATTTATGAGTTTATAAATCAAAGAATGAATCATGGTTTTATAAAAAAAATACAAGTAGAGTTGATATAGATTCATTTCCAAAAAGTAGTCTTTTTGAAGCAATTATAAACGCTTTGGCTCATAGAGATTATTTTTTATCTGGTTCAGCTATTTATGTTGATCTTTTTAAAAACAGACTTGTGATTTCATCACCTGGTTGTTTTTTTGGAACTGTGATATGAAAAAAACATATAAGTTGGATTCATTCATTTAAAAAAGAAGAAATGAATTAATTTGTGATATTTTTATTATGTGTAAGGCTATGGAAGATAAAGGTACAGGTTTTGAAAAGATATTAGAAGATTATAAGAATGTTGATTTGAAGTATAAACCATTTATATTTGCAAAAAATAATCAATTTTCAATAGTTCTTCCCGATTTGACTAATAAAGATGGCGTTGGGTTATACAATATGCAATAGCCCAAAGATTAACACCAATATATGAAAATGTATTTAGTGATTATTCATATGGCTTTAGACCTAATAAAGACTGTCACACAGCAATGAATAAGGTATTAGAATATCTTAATAATGGATTTGAATGGGTAATCGATTTAGATATCGAAAAGTAGTTTGACATTGTAAATCATAAATTAATCTCAATACTTAGGGAGCAAGTAAATGATAGTTACACGCTACATTTAATCCGTAAGTTCCTTTAATTAGGAGTTATAGAAAATTGTGTTGTTATATCTTCAACAATAGGCATACCACAAGGTGGACCATTGTCGTCAATTCTATCAAATATCTATCTAGATAAATTCGATAAGGAATTAGAGATGAGAGGCCTACATTTTGTTAGATATGCAAATGATTGTAATATCTTTGTTAGAAGTGGTGTAGCAGCCGAACGTGTAATAAAATCAGTTACTTCTTGGCTAGAAAGAAAGTTATTTCTTAAGGTTTCAGCAACTAAAACTAAAATTGTAAGACCAATGAACAGCAATTTCTTGGGCTTTACACTTTGGAGAAGTACAAATGGGTGAAAATGTAAACCTGGAAATGACTGAAAGATTAAACTTTATGATAAGGCTAAAAAGGTGCTTAAACGAAAGCACGCAGTATCAATTCTACTAGCAATTACATTTACTAAGCTTAACCAAATTATTAAAGGTTGGATAAACTACTTCCGTATAGGTAGTATGAAAATGTTTATTGACAACTTTGGACAATGGTTAAGACATAAAGTAAGAGTAATAATAATTAAGAAGTGAAAGAAACTTATGAGAATATATATTCAAGGTAGTAAACTCTAGGCTCGGTTAGTATAGAAGATGTGGAATGAATGTAGGGAATTACAAATTAAGTTCTAAAGTTTTAGCACTAGCTAATAAGAAAAAGGGAAGAACCGATGTTTTAATTCTCTTTTTTGTCGTTTATGCTATTGTTTATAACTTTAGTTTCCTATAGCACAATTTGTCATAAACATTAGCATTTTTTGATATTGTAAATTGTATTGTTTAAAAGTATACTAAAAGTATAAAGCGTTTTCTTATGGAGGGATGAAATATGGAAATCAATGTTCAAAATAAAGCTAAACAATGACAATTAAAATCTATACTAATATGAATAATGCTGATTTATATGTAAATGGCAAGTTTCAAGTTTATTAAAACACTTAGTGGTGAGAAAGTATTAAAATGCAAAATTAAGATGAGTGAGGTGAATAAAATTAAAGTAATTAGTAATGGTATCAGCGATAATGCTATTTTTTACATGGTAAAGAAGAAGGATAAAAACTATATTTTATCTAATAACAAATCACAAAATTGGATATAAAGGAGAAAAAATATGAAAAAGAAATTTATTAAGATGTTTGCTTTAGCAACTATTTTAGGTTGTGGATTAGGTGTTGTTACAAGTTGTGGTAGCAACATAGATGGTACACCTTCAACTGAAGAGGTTGACAATATTAATTTAACATTATCTGAAGAAAATTTATCAATTAACATTAATCAAACTAAAACATTAACAGCTAATACAAATAATAACAATTTATATTTATTTACATGGTCTTCAAGTGATAAAGAAATTGCTACTGTTAGTAAGGGTACAATAACTGCATTAAAGCCAGGTAGTGTTGATATAACTGTTAGTGTTAAGAAAAAGGGCTCAGCTAAGGTTTTAGCAACTAAAACATGCAAGGTTGTTGTGGTTAATAAGTCTCTTACCCTTGATAAAACAGAAATGACAATCTCAATGAGCGAGGGGAAAACAGGAGTTATCACTGCTACAATTACAGATGGTGCACCTATTACTTGGACATAATCAGATGAAACTATAGCGACAGTAGATGGCGGTGTAGTAACAGCAATTAAGGCAGGTAGTGTTACTATTACTGCTAAAAGTGGTGATTTAGAGGCAACATGTGCTGTTAATATTTATAAAAATTTCTTTAGCTTAAATGCAACTGAAATAATTGAGGTTGGTGAATCAAAGAAGTTAGAGGTTAATGGTGAATTAAGTGCAGACGCTAAATATTCAACATCAGATGACAGCATTGTTTCTATTGAAAATGGTGAAGTTGTAGGCTTGAAAAATGGTATGGCTACAATTACTTTAAGATCAGAGGAGGATAACATCGTTTCTACATGTGTTGTAATTGTTAAGGGTAAAGGAGAAGAAAAAGCTGAATTACTTACAGGTAAAAAGGCCGAGACCGTTACTAATCCAGGAAATTGGTATTATTTATTAGAATCTGACTTAGTTACAGTTTCAGAAATTCCTTCAATTGACAATGGCTTAATTACAGCTAATGTAACTCATGTTGGTAAAGAAGATGGTACTATTTCAGGTCCAAATATGTTCTATTTACGTTATCAGCCTGATAGTGTTGGTGATTATATTTATAGTGTTAAGTTGTATTTATATTCTAGTGAAAACTCTTTAATATCAATTAATGGAGGTGCTGATACTGAATATAGTAAGGGATTAACAATTATTCCAACTGAATTTACTTCAAATCTATCATCACCATATCAAATTAAGATTAAGGCTGCAGCTAATTATTATATAATTCCTGTCATTGAAAAAATTGGTGAGGTTGAGAAGATGAGATTATCTGAATCAAAACTTGAACTTGATTTAAATGGTAAAAAAGAGGCAACTTTAACTGCAACAGTTCCTGGTAATGATAATCCAGAAATTACTTGGATGTCATCAGATGAAACTGTAGCAATAGTAAATGGTGGTGTAGTAACAGCATTGAAGGAAGGTACTACAAAAATTACTGCAATTTGTGGCAGTGAATCTGCAGAATGTGATGTTACTGTAGTTAATTCTGAAGCTAATAAGCTTCAAATTTCAAATGAAGTGCTAGAGCTTAATGTTTCAACAAATAAAACTTATACATTAACAGCTACTAAGCCAGGTGTTGATAATTTAGAAGTTGTATGGCATTCATCAGATGAAACTGTAGCAACAGTAGATGGTGGTGTAGTAACTGCATTAAAAAAGGGTGTGTGTGATATTACAGCTACATATAATGGTGAAACTGTAACATGTAAGTTGACTGTAATTGATGATAATGTTATTGATTTAAAATCAGGAAATAAGCAAGCTGCTATAGATAATGCAGGAAATTGGAATTATCTTGCTGATGGTAAATCAAGTGTTTCAGCTACTCCAACATATAACCAAAAAGATAACGAGATTAATATTGATGTTTCTAAGGTTGCAACAGCTGATAAAAGATATGTATATTTAAGATATCAACCAACAGAGAGTGGTGAATACAAGGTTACTTTAACAATCAATTATGTAGGTGAAGGTGTTGCCAGCATTGAAATTTCAGGTGGTAGTGCAACAGCAGTAAAAAGTGATTTAGAAAATGGAGAAAATAAAATTGAATTTACATTTACTGTAGATAGTAAAAATCCATTTCAAATTAAATTTAAATCTGAAGGTAATTTTGTAATTACACCTGTATTTGAAAAGATTATAAAGTAATAGTTGTAATGAGGTGTTTTATGAAAAAAGAACTCAATCTAAATTGTTATAAAACTGTTGGATTTTATTTTTCAGTTGTATCAATGATATTATTAATTTTATCAATGGTTTTATACAAAACAAAATTTACAGGAATTTTATCTGAATACTACAGCAATGTAGTATTCATTCCTGCCATAATTGGCTTGGTTTTAAGCGTTATATTATTAATATTTAACAAAACATCTAAGTATTCTCCTATTGTATTATGGGTTTGTACATTTATTAGCTTTTTATTATTTATTCAAGCTATATATATGTATTTTACAGGTGTATTTTATAATGGAGTAACTTCTGAAGCTATAGCATTAATAAATAAAGGAGTATTGGTTAGTGTAGTATTCTACCTTATTACCTGTGTAATTAGTAATATAGCAGTATGGCTTAAGCAGTCAAAGGATTAATAGGAGGAAATTATGTTAAAAAAAATAAATTTCATATCCAAAATATATGCTAATGTTATGGTTGTTGTAATGGGTGTAGTTATTGCATGTAGTAATATTGCATTAGATAATGCAGGTGCTATTACAGCCTTTTTGGGTCAAGCAAATCAAGAAATAATTCAAAATCCTAATTCAGATATTGATACTTTGTATCATCCATCAGATTATGAAAGTATTGAGCAATTAAAGGAAAATGCTAAAAATATAACTTCAAAAATAACAGAGGAAGGTGCTGTACTTTTAAAAAATTCAAATAATGCACTTCCCTTATCAAATGGTGCAAAAATTAATCTATATAGTAGTAGTTCTGTAAATTATATTTATTCTGGTGGTGGTTCATCATTTGCTAAAAATTCGGAATTTATATCTTTAAAGGAAGGCTTAGAATCTTCTGGCTTTGTTGTAAATGCAGATTTATGGAATTGGTATAGTACTAATAAGCAATATTTTGGTGATCATACAACTAATACTAGTTCAGATGCAGCTAAATATACTATAAATGATGCAAAATGGTCTGATATATCAACAGCTTCTAAAAATAATGAAGCTGAAGCTGGTATTTTTGTACTATCTCGTTATGGTACAGAGGCAACTGATTTAACAGCAACAGGTGGAAGTAGAACTGATTATAGTAATGGTAACTATCTTGAGCTTTCTCCAACTGAAATTGATGTCTTAAAAAATTTAAAGGCTTTGAAGGCTAGTGGCAAAATTAAAAAGATTATTGTCCTATTAAATTCTGTTAATCAGGTACAAGCTGATTATATTAATAGTGCTAATTATGATATTGATTCAATTTTATGGGTTGGAGAAGGTGGAACATCTACAACCTTAGGAATTGGTAAAATTTTATCAGGTAAAGTAAATCCATCTGGAAAAATTACAGATACATTTTATAAAAAGCACTATTATAATCCTGTTTATTCTAATTTTGGAGATTATGCAAATGTTGGTCCAGTAATTTCTTCTGCAAATGGTGGAAAATCTAATCACTATGTTGTTTATCAGGAAGGAATTTATACTGGATATCGTTATACTGAAACTAGATATGAGGATGTCGTTTTAAATACTAAAAATGTTGGTGAATTTAATTACAATAGTGTTGTTGCTTATCCATTTGGATATGGCTTAAGCTATACTAATTTTGAATATTCTAATTTTAAGGTTAAATATGATGATAAAGAAGATAAATATCTAGTATCAGTAACTGTTAAAAATGTTGGAAAAGTTAGTGGTAAAGAAAGTGTTCAAATATATGCTCAACAGCCTTACACAGATTATGATGTCAAAAATGGTATTGAAAAATCTGCTGTTGATTTAGTTGGTTATAATAAAACAGATATTCTTGCCCCAGGAAAATCTGAGGAATTAAGTGTAAGTGTTGATGGAAGATGGCTATCAAGCTATGATTCACATAATGCCAAGACGTATATTCAGGATGCTGGAACATACTATTTAACAGCTGCTAAGAATGCAAATAGTGCTATTAATAATATTTTAGAGGCAAAAAAGAATAAAGGTATTAGTGTTAATTCTTCTAAAATGACTTCATCTGGTGATAAAAATCTTGTTTATTCTTTTGATAAAGAATTTGATAATCAAAAATACTCAACAAGTAAAAAAACAAATAATAAAATTATAAATCAATTTGATAATGCTGATTTGAACCTATATGAAAATAGAGGTGATAATTCAGTTGTTTATATTTCTCGTTCTAATTGGGAGAATACAGTTAAGTATGGAATTAGTGAATCACAAGCTAAATTAAGCAATTATGTTGTTATTAATACAAATTCTGGAATGGTTAATGATGCTAAAAAGGCAGCTGATTCAATTCAAAAAGATGATGTTAAATATCCTACATTTGGTAAAAATAATGGATTAACACTTGCATCATTATTAACAATTGGTGTTGATGGAAAGATTGAGCATGTTGATTATGATGATCCTAGATGGGATGACTTATTAGATCAAATAACATGGGAAGAAATGGTGTATTTATTATCTAATGGATTAAGAAAAACTAGCGGTATTGATTCAATTTCTAAATCAGAGACAATAGATGGTAATGGTGCGTTAGGCCCAGTTGGTGGCTCTACATACAAATATAGTGATAATGCAAATTCTGCTGTAAATAGATATACATTTTTATATGATGATCCTGATCAGGATTCATCTCCTATCCAATATCCATGTGCTGCACTAATTGCTTCAACTATGAATGACAAGCTAGTTGAAGAATTAGGTGAGTCAATTGGTGAGGATTGCTTATGGGCTGGCTATTCTGGATTATATGGATTAGGTGTTAATATTCATAGAGGTGCATATAATGGTCGTGCCTTTGAATATTATGGTGAGGATAGTGTTTTATCAGGTTATATTGCTGCTGCACAAGTAAAGGGTATTCATAAAAAAGGTGTTTACGTTTATATGAAGCATGCAATTTTAAATGAGCAAGAAAAGAATAGAGAGGGTGTCAATACTTGGTGTAATGAGCAAGCCATCAGACAAATTTATTTACGTTCATTCCAAATTGCAATAGAAGAAGCAAATGCTGAAAATGTTATGACTGGTTTTAATAGAATTGGTTTAACATGGACAAGTCAACAAGGATTTATTAATACAGTTTTAAGAGATGAATTTGGTATGGAAGGCTTTGCTGTTTCAGATTATTGGCAGGATGGATACATGGATCTTGTTGGTGGTATTTTAGGTGGATCAGCTTTACCAGATGGAGATAAAGCATCTACTGCTGAAAAGTCTCCTTTATATAAGTATAAGGAAGGCTATGGTAAGCTTGCGAATGCTATGCGTGAGGAAACTCATAGAATCTTATATGTTGTTGTTAATAGTAATGCAATGAATGGTATTGATTCTTCAACAATATATCGTTCTATTACACCTTTATGGATTAAACAGCTTAATGTTGCGAAAATTGTTATATATGTTTTAGCATCAATTGGTATAGCAACATACGTTGGTACTACTATTGCAATAGAAGTTTTTGAATTCAAAGATAAAAGAAAGAAAAAAAAGGATTGCGAAATATAATGAAAAGAAAATTAATTTTTCTAACTACAGCATTAATATTTATAATTTCTTTGACTTCGTGTATGCTTGGTAATTCTTCAAAGCCAGGTTCAACTGATAAAAAAGAACCTGGCTTTGATGAACCAGATAATTCTGTTCAACCAAGTACACCAGAAATTCCAAGTGAACCAAGTACACCAACAAATCCAGATAAGCCTAGTACACCAGCAAAACCTGATAAATTAAATGGATATTTTTTTGATGGTACTAGTGCTACTAGTGGTGATGGAACAATAGAAAATCCATATAATAATTTATCATATATTAAAACACTTGATTTAAATTTAAAACATAACATCTATTTAAAAAGAGGTAGTAAGTTTAGAGGAAGCATTGAACTATCAAATGCTAGCGGTACAGAGAAAGATAAAATATTGATTACTTCCTATGGTGATGGAGAATTACCAATAATTGATGGTAATGACAAGGTTGGTGATGCAGTTGTATCGTTAAAAAATTGTAATAATATTACTATTTCAAATTTAGAAATATTTGATAGCTCAACTACTGAGGCTGATAGAAGAGGTGTCTTAATTTTAGGAAACAATCCTAACAATAATTCTAAAATAATTACTTATTCTAATATCACACTTGATGGTTTATATATCCATGATATAAATGGTATAACTGATAAAGAAAATAGTGGTATGTCAGCGGAATCTAAAAAAACAGGTGGTATCCATTTTGGCTCTTTAGATGGTAAGGCTAAATTTAACAATTTAATAATTAAAAATTGTAAAATTAAAAATGTTAGTAATGTTGGAATAGCATCTTGGTATAAATTCGGATCAACTTCAAATAAGGTTTCACCATATTCAGATAAATTTAAAGATACTGCTTATACAAATATACTAATAGAAAATAATGATATATCATATATTGGTAAGAATGCTATTTTTGTTAGAAATTTGCTAGGTGGATATGTAAAAAATAATGTAGTTTACGAGACTGCGATTAAATGTATTTCAGGTAATTCTATTGTAACATCATATGTAGATGGTACAGTTATTGAATATAATGAAGGATATTATAATCGTGCTAGTGCTAAATCAGATGGTAAAATCCAAGATGGATGTATGCTTGATGCAGATTTACAAAGTAAAAATACCATTTGGCAATATAATTATAGTCATGATAATTCATTTGGTTTATTTTTAAATTGTACTTCATATAGTGAAAAGAATAAAATAGAAGATGATGTTATTGTTAGATATAATTTATCTGTAAATGATAAAGGTACATATGGAATTATATATATTAATTATTCTGCTAAAATGATAGAGGTTTATAATAATACAATAGTTACTGGTAGTGATACTTCAGTTATTTTTCAAACAAACAGTGGAACTAACTCAAAATTTTATAATAATTTAATATACAATAGATCTAAAAATGCAACATTTAAAGTAAATTCATCATCTAATGTCGATATTTCTAATAATTTAATTTATAGTGATGAATTTGGTGCGATTTCAAATTTATCAACTTTTAAGACGCTTAATTATAATGGAGTTTATGAAAATCCATTATTTATTAAAGAATTACCAAAAAATTCAATTTGTGGAATTGATGCTGCAAAGTATTATAAAGTAGCATCAAATTCAATTGTGTATAATAGCGCCTTAGATGTTACTAGTGTAAATGATTTTTTTGGTAATAAATACAAAAATGCAATAGGCTTTTATTGCGGATAATTTCTTTTTCAAATTTCTTATTATATAAATTAAAAGTGAAGAAAATAAATCTTCACTTTTAATAACTTTATGATTGATTTTCATAATTTTTTATATATATAGTTGGAGACATTCTATATTCCTTTGTAAATGCTCTAATAAAGCTTGAATAATCATTATAGCCACACTTATTTGCTGCATTAGCTATAGAATAACCATTTTTTAAAAGATCCTTTGCTCTAGTTAATCGTTTTTTATTTAAAAATTTAAGTAAGGAAATACCTGTTTTTTCTTTAAATAGGTGAGATAGTCTTGAAACAGATAGTCCTACCTCATTAGCAATATCTGTTATACTTATTTTTTTATCTAAATTATTGATTGCAAACATTTTTGCTTTATGAATAATGATATTTTTCTCATTTGACTCATTTTCGGTTTCGATAAAGCTAACCTCTTTATTTAGTCTAACTAAAAGTTGTGCAAAATAAGATTTAAATAAAATATCATTACCATATTCTTTTGATAAAAATAGGCCTTGCATTTTATTTAAAGTATCAAAAATTTCTTCTTTAAAAGCTGGTAAAACCGTTAATTTATGATTGTTTGAACTTGATATTTTTTGAAAAATTACTGATAAATCTGTATTTTCTGTTTTGAATGAATCTAAATATTTTGATGTAAAAGTTAAAACTATTCTTTCACAGGGCTCTTCAACAATTTTTAATAGCTTATGTAAAATATTTGGAGCAATTAAAATAAAATCGCCAGCACTTAAATCATATTTTTGATCTTCAATTCCGTATTGTACCTTTCCTTTTGAAATATATAGCATTTCATAAAGGCTATGATGGTGAAAATCATTAAAAATAGTACCTATTTGTTCTTTTTTTATGATTATGCATTCAAGTGTTTCGCCATTAAAATTATTAATGTTATTTATCATATCTGTATAATTAAATCTTTGGAGATATTCTTCAATCTCGAAGGCTGTTGGTCTTTTACTCATTTTATCACCACACAATTTCTTATATTTTATCAACAATTGAAAAAATTGTCAAATAATGTAAAAGTTCTCGGAAACATCTTGCAAAATCAACTGAAAAAATATATTATTAAATATTAAAAATAGAGGAGGACTGAAAAATGATATATGATTATTTAATTGTAGGCTCTGGTCTTTATGGAGCTACCTGTGCGTATGAATTAAAAAAAAGAGGGTTAAAGGTTTTAGTCGTAGAAAAAAGAAATCATATTGGTGGGAATGTATTTACTAAAAATATATCTGGAATTAATGTTCATATGTATGGTGCACATATATTTCACACAAATAAAAAGGAAATTTGGAATTATATAAATCAGTTTGCTGAATTTAATAATTATATAAATCAACCTATTGCTAGATATAAAAATGAAATATATAACTTGCCATTTAATATGAATACCTTTGCAAAGCTTTGGAATGATGTTTATACTCCAAAGGATGCTATGAAGAAAATTGAATTTGAAAAAAATGAATATAAAAATATTAATCCTTCAAATTTAGAGGAGCAGGCAATTAATTTAGTAGGTACAACAATATATGAAAAATTAATTAAAGGCTATACTGCAAAGCAGTGGGGTAGAAGCTGCACTGAGCTACCAAGCTTTATTATTAAAAGAATTCCTATTAGATTTAAATTTGATAATAATTATTTTGATGATAAATATCAAGGAATTCCAATAGGTGGATATACGCAAATAATTGAAAAAATGCTTTCAGGTGTTGATATATTACTTAATACAGATTATTTAGAAAGAAAAGAAGAATTCAATAATATGGCTGATAATATTATATATTCAGGCCCTATTGATGCTTATTTTGATTATAAATTTGGTAAATTAAACTATAGGTCATTGAAATTTGAAATTGAAAATATTAATACTGAAAATTATCAAGGAAATGCAGTTGTTAATTATACTGACATAAACATTCCTTATACGAGAATTATTGAACATAAATTTTTTGAAGATGTAAAAACTTCAAATACAATAATTTCTAAAGAATATCCAGTTGAATGGAATGTTAATTGTGAACCATATTATCCAATTAATGATGATAGAAATACAAAATTATATAATCAGTATTATGAGTTAAGTAAACAAGAATATAATGTTCATTTTGGTGGTCGACTAGGTCAATATAAGTATTACAATATGGATGATGTAATTTTAGATGCATTATCTTACATCAAATCATTGTTTTAATAGGTGGTTGTTATGAAGTATATATCATTTGTTGTCCCTTGCTTTAATTCAGAAAAATATATGGAAAAATGTATTGATTCTTTATTAATGTGCGGTGATGATGTAGAGATAATCATTGTTAATGATGGCTCTACAGACAAAACAGCTGAAATTGCTAAAAATTATTTAAAAAATAATTCAAATATAAAATTTATAGATAAAGAAAATGGTGGTCATGGCTCCGGAATTAATGCTGGCTTAAAAATATGTGAAGGCTTATATTTTAAATGTGTTGATTCTGATGATTGGATTGATTTTGATGCCTATAAAAAATTAATTAAAGCAATTAAGGATAATTATAATAAAAATACTAATCCTGATTTATATCTAACTAACTATAATTATGAAAGAATTGATATGAATAAGTCATTTTGTGAGGATTATTTAAGAAAACTAGTACCTCATGATTGTATTTTTGGCTGGGATAAGGTAAAAAAGATGAAGTTACATCAATTTTTAATGATGCATTCATTAATTTATAAAACCTCAATTATTAAACAATCTAATTTAAATTTACCAGAAAAGACATTTTATGTTGATAATATTTTTGTATATAAGCCTTTATATTATGTTAAAACTTTGTATTATTTAGATATTGATTTTTATAGGTATTACGTTGGAAGACCTGGACAATCTATTTCGACTAAAAATATGACTGACCGTTATCAAATGCAACTTACTGTAATGAAGGAAATTGTTAAAAGCTACACCTATGAGGATTTAAAAAAGCTTAATAAGCATCATTTAAAGATTATGATTCATGATCTTGTAATAAAACATTTTTTAACATGCTTTTTTATTTATGGTAATTATTCAAAAGAAAAAAATAATGAATTTCACCAATATTTTAGGTATTTTAAAAATGTATCTTTAAGTTTATATAGAAAAATAATGTATAGAAGTTGCTTTACATTTGGTCGATATATTTTCTTGCCTATTAAAATTTTCGCCACAAAGTTAATATATAAAAAAATAGTAAGAAAACGTAATTGGTATTAAACGTAAATGTTAATAAAAAATTATGCAAAAATGTAGTTTATTAAAATTCTTTGATTATATATCTAAATAAATTTAGCTCTTTTCAGCACATAATTTGTTAAAATCTTAACAAATAATTAATATAAGTATTGTTATTATATAATTGGTGTTTGCTGGTATGGCAAGTATCCTTTATCGTATTATTTTTAGAAATAAAAATTTTATAATGCTTTATATAGAAGTATTAGTATGAAATTAGAAGAATAATTATATTTATTAAGCTATGATAATGCTAATGATTTTATATATAAAAGGTTTTTCGATAGTGATTTATTAAATTATTTTTTTAAAACTATTTGTTGAAAATGATAATAATGCTTATTATAATAGTGTAAGCATCATTGATTTGTTTATAGGATAAACGCATGATAGGAGCAAAATATAGAGCATATTGGATATTTGTCAAAAACAAATACTCAATATGCTTTTTATGCTTCATTACTTTCTTATTTTTAATAAAATTTCTTTTAAATCCATTCCATCAAGAAATATAAATAATCTAATTAAATTTTTCTCATATTTACTTCTAAATGACTTGATTTTTCTCATTTTAGAACCATTTCTAAAAATAGGGGAAATTAAAACAAGTAATGTATTTATCATTTTCTTATTAATGAAAAAATTATTTTTTATAAATAATGTACAAAATGATTGTCAGCAGGTTTAGATGATGATTCAATAACTTTATTGAATCAACTTAATAATCAAAGTAAATACAATATACAAATTTTGGCTTATTTTTATTATGAAAGAAAAACGGTTAAAGAAATAACTAAACATTTAGGTGTTTCTAATTCAATCTTTTTTAGAAAGAGTATTTTAAATAATTTAATATCTCAAAATTATTTAAAAGAAGGTATTGAAGGAAATGCTAAAGCTTATTACACTAACACTGAATATGTAAAAATTATTTAACGGTTTGAAGTTACTTCAAAATCACTTTGAAGTGATATGTGATACTAATCTTTTTTTATTGAAAAAAAGTATAAAAGATATACAATATAAATGGAGGTTTTTATATGGATATTAATTATATTAAAAAAATAGCGCTAGAACTATTTAAAACAGATTCACCTACAGGCTATAGTAATAATGTTTGTAATTATTTATTAAATGAACTTAAAAGTTTAGGCTATGAAGCATCAATAACTAATAAAGGAAATGTTAAACTTTTTATTGAAGGCAATTCGAGTGAAAAAACAATAGCTACATCAGCTCATGTTGATACGTTAGGATTAATGGTAAGATCAATTAATTCAGATGGCACTTTGAATGTGACAAATGTTGGAGGACCTTCAATCCCTACTCTTGATGGTGAATATTGTAAGATTGTTACTCGTAGTGAGAAGGTATATACAGGTACTATTTTATGTAAGAGTGCATCAGTACATGTTTATGAGGATGCTAAATCAGCACCTCGTGATTTATCACATATGATTGTAAGAATTGATGAGGTTGTACATAATAAAGAAGATGTTAAAGCTTTAGGAATTAATAATGGTGATTATATTTGCTATGACCCTAAAACAGTTATTACACCTAGTGGCTTTTTAAAGAGTCGTTTTATTGATGATAAAGGCTCTGTATGTGCAATTTTAGCAGTTTTACAGGAAATGAAGCTTAATAAGATTAAGCCTATGTATAATACTTATGTTTATTTTGTTAATCAAGAAGAAGTAGGTCATGGTGCTGCAACAACTGATTCAGTCGTAGATGAGTTTGTAACTGTTGATATGGGCTGTATTGGTCAAGACCTTGCAGGAAATGAATATGCAGTATCTATCTGTGCTAAGGATTCAGGAGGACCATATAGCTATAATTTAACTAATAAACTTATTAATTTAGCAAGTAACAATAATATTAATTATGTTGTCGATATCTTCCCATTCTATGGTTCTGATATAGGTGCCGCATGGAGAAGTGGTGTAGATTGTGCTGGAGCATTAATTGGACCAGGTGTTCATGCAAGTCATGGTATGGAAAGAACACATTTGGATGCAATTATAAATACAAGCAAGCTTTTATATTTATATTTAACTACAAAATAGTAATTTTCTGTCAGGTATGTATTAATATACCTGATTTTTAATTTTTGCAATTTATTTGAATAAATAATAATTTAAATATTACAAAAAAGATACCAACAATAATGCTGGTACCTTATGAATTAAGATTATTTAGTTTATTTTAATATATTATTAAGT
>ENA-ORNP01002044-ORNP01002044.1-human-gut-metagenome-genome-assembly--contig:-NODE-2044-length-18035-cov-4.102614_pt1 | contig 18035 bp, 17 predicted proteins | sample MGYA00242119_ERZ509030 | MGnify/ENA primary metagenome ERZ509030 (study PRJEB26280, sample SAMEA2338708) | human gut metagenome | biome: human gut; feature: human-associated habitat; material: faeces... | reverse complement strand
AAATTTTCTTTTCAGGAGTCTTTGCAAACAAAAAATAAAAGCCGAAGAATAACATCAACGGCAGTGCGGTATAAAGTGAAAAACTGTATATAGATGGCTCCATTGTTATGCTTATTTGATTTTGATACAAAGTTACGTCTTTTTCTTCACAAATAGACACATAATCTATGATTTAACGTTATAGATTCGGTCATATTAGATTGAAAAATTATTAGAATTAAAGCCAGTGGTGAAAAATTCAACCACTGGCTTTTTCTGTCAAGACTTCGATATTAAAGTTTTACACCTTTGGATTCCGATAAACCGGGTCTCCCTATAATTAAATGACTGCGTACAAAGTCCACGTGCGGGCTTTCCGGCTGTTGTTCCGTCTGTTTTTTCTCGTTGCCTTGCCGGTTCTCTTCCGTGTTTTCCTGCTCCGGAGGAGCCAGCTCAAGCTGTATCTTGCGGTCCAGTGCGGCGAGTTCGGACTTCAGCTGTTTCAGCTCGTCCTCCTTCTTCCACACCTTGCCCGCTATCTCCTGCAACTGCGGAACCTCCTTTTCCAGCACCTCGTTCTTCGCCCTGTACTGGTCGATGGTGGAGGGAAAACAAAGGGACGGGGGTAATGTTTCATACATAACACCAGAAAATTGCTCAAAATGAATAAATCACAATACAAGGATTGCTATCTTCCTGTATGCCGGAAAATTCTTCTCTCATCCGTTGTATCTGTTTGGGATACTTCTCTTCAAAATTGACATATTCATTTCCTCCTTTCAAATACGTACACATATCCGAGGCACTGACAGAGGTTATTATATAATCCGAAGTGATGTCAATCATACGCCCAAAGGAAATAAAATACTTTCCGGTATAAGCCGTTAGTTCACAAACCTGAGACTCCCGATTGTTCTTATTATACAGGCACAAGCGATTCTGACCGGCTGCCAGCACCCAATAAATATAGAAATCCGGAGTTTCCTGGAATTTCTCTATGGTTGTAATATAATCCGGATTGCGTGTATATTCTTTGTACTCATCATATGAAAGTTGTTCCGCTGGCAAATGAAATTTTCCAAAACGTACCGTATGGTCAACACACATATCCTTCCCCTGGCAACGATAAATGTTAAAGTCTGTAGGTGCTATATAATACAACGAATCCTGGTATGTGGAAAGCGAATGGATACTGGCCATTTTACTTTCCCAGCGGGAGTCTATTTTCATATACTGACTTTCGATTTCGTACCGGGAATTCATTGCCCACAAATTGTATGGTTGGTTTTTATCTTGCGAATAGTTGCCCATATATCCGATGTAGCCGTTTTCCAATGAGACCATTTTAACAAATGCTTTCGGAAGACGGATAGTCTTTACCAAGCGGTATTCGTCCACATCAAACACCAATAGCTTTTCGTCTATTCTTGACAATAAATTCAAGGTCCGGTTCCGGGAATCGATAAACATATCGGATAATTGCAAATATTCTTCTGCCCCGCGTCCTTTCCTGCTTATTTTATGCAACAATTTACCCTGTAAGTTAAAAATATAAACCGCTTGCTCAGGAGAAAAGGTGGCGACATACAGACGGGTTTCGTAAAAGATGACCTTATCAATCTCTCCTATCAGAACCGAGTCGTTTGTTTCCAAAGGAACAATAGTACAATCTTTTAACAAACCCATTGTATGAACATCCTTCATCTCTTGAGTGAAATCGAAATGGATGCAACGAGACACTCCAGATGGTTTAGTCCGACAACCGGATAACAAAATGATAATGGCAATCATTACCATACAACTTAACTTTTCCATGATGAAAACAACATTATTTCTGTTTCTTATCCTGTCTTCCCCCCTTTTTATGGTTAAACAAACCCAATAAATATAGACATCTATTTATATCGTATATCCCTTTTCATTATTTGATTTATATACTTAACAAATATTATTCTATATTTCTGAAAAGAAGACAGCCCAAGATCCGAAAAGAGTGGTTCGGGAAATAATTTTTTACAAATAACATTATTTTTATATAAAATCAATCTATTGACGAAATTAATAATTAAGCAGTTATATACATGTTTACACTTATAACGCAGGTTTAATTTTTTTCTTTCTATTCCGATTCCGGTTTTTATACCGTCCGACCGATTCGCCTGGAACGGTCCGGTGAGGAGTTCCGCCGGTCAGTGACAGAAAAAGATAGACGACCGACAGAAGCGACCGGGTCTCCAAACACGAACACCGTAGACGGGCAAGTAACAAAATAATTCTATGTATTATCCTAAATAAGTTGACTAAAAACAGAGTAAACTTATGTCAGTAATACATCTACCCTATTTTCATTAACCGAATCGCCTCTACGATACCCTCGTAATCGTCGGGATGAAACCAACGGATATCGTCATCGCGCCGGAACCAGGACAATTGTTTGCGGGCATACCGCCGGGAGTTGCGCTTGATCAGGCGGACGGCTTCGGCATAATCGGTCTTTCCCTCGAAATAATCGAACAGTTCTTTATAACCTACGGTATTCAAGGCATTCAAATGACGCAAAGGCCACAACCGCCGGGCTTCATCTTCCAGTCCTTCCTCCAGCATCAGGTCTACCCGCCGGTCGATCCGGGCATACAACTCTTCTCTTTCGCGGTTCAAGCCGATACGGACAATACGGAATCCCCGGTCTTTGGGGGTGTTTTTCCGTAGCGAAGAGTAGGGTACACCGGCCATGCAACACACTTCGACAGCATGGAGCACCCGTTTTCCGTTGTTCAGATCGACCTGTCCGTAAAATACAGGATCCAATTCTTTCAGCATCTGCCGGATACTTTCCAAACCTTCCCGTTCATATACCTCCATCAGCCCGGTTCTCAATTCAGGAGAAATGGTCGGAATATCGTCTATACCTTTACATACGGCATCGATATACAGCATCGATCCACCGGTCATCAGGACCACTTCCTTCTCCTGAAATAATTCCCGGATCCGCTCCAAAGCCTGCACTTCGAATTGCCACGAATTATAATAATCGTGCACCGAGATCATTTGGATAAAATGATGCCGAACAGCAGCCAATTGACCGGATGAAGGCACTGCGGTCCCTATCCGCATTTCTTTGTAGATCTGCCGGGAATCACAAGAAATGATTTCCGTACCGAACGCTTTGGCGATACCGATACTGAGATCCGTCTTTCCCACTCCCGTCGGTCCCAATAAAACAAGTAGTGTTTTCATCCTGACTGATTTTCATGACAAAGGTTACAAGTGTCCGCATTCATTTTTGTGACCCTTGTAACCTTTGCAACCAAGTAACTGAAAAAAAACTATAGTTTATCTATATAATCGTCCAGACTTTCATAGCGGTCGTCATACCCATCGTCGTCGCCATAACTATCGTCCCTATAATCGTCGTCTTCATCACCGAAGCGAAAATCTTCGTCATCGTCGTCTCCTCCCCTTCTGCGGCGTCCGCTACCACCGAATTCCTCCATAAAACTATCGTCATATTCGTCGTCGTCTTTATCGAAAGCCCAATCTTCATTGGCATCGTATTCCGTCTGATGGGGCAATTCTCCTTCGCAATAGACACACAAGGGCAAAACATCGGCAGAATCCCCGATATATTCCCCGGCATATTCGACTTTCAGATACTGATTGGCAAAGAAATCATATACATATTCCAATTCGATGCAACTGGCATTCACCACTTCACGAATGGTCGTAACATCCATCACCAGCGTATTATTATCTTCTTCATCGTCGGCCGACATTTCCATCAGAGCAATTTCTTTTCCCCGGTTTCCCATTTTATCCAAGGTAAAAAAGGAGGCCATCTGCGAACCGTCGAAGTTCAATGTTTCCACCAATTTATCGTGCAACTGCTGAAAAGTCTGCTCACCGTTAATAGCTATTTCACACCTAAAATCATTACTGTCTGGTTTACTGATCTCAAATCTGTAGTCCATATTATTAAGTTTTTATAATCCAAAACTAGCAATACCTATGCCGGCAACAATTCCCATTAATACTAAAAGTAATACCACGACCACAACCCCCGCAATGCAGATGGAAATAATCCCGCACACCCGGCCTGCATTCACATTCTTGAATGAAGACTCGGTATATTCATCCGGCGACTGCAAATACAGTTTCCGTTGTCCCCCGGCCAAGACTACGGCAATGATCCCCAATATCAAACCGAAGAACCCGTAACACCAACAAAATATCAGGGACAGAATTCCCAAAACCAATACGACCGTCGCATTGGGCAGGTCCTTTTTCGCTCCATTCATTATTTCCATAATACACTGATTATTAAATTTATATTCTGTTTCCTGTTTTTACCTTCCCTCCTCATTTCTTCTTCGGTTTATCGCCTGGTTCATTAAAGCAAATATGAAATTAAAATTATTATCAAACAAACAAAAACGACATTTTTTAACAACCCGGCCAACATTTTTTTCATATCGGTTCCTCAGGAATAAATTCGAGCTTAGGATACGACGACAGGCCGATAAGGTTACAGGAATAAGCATACAAATCAAATCACCTGCCCCATTCTTATAAACCGGAATACATAAACGAGGAGAATCGTAGCGACACAACAAAATCCGGTTCCTTTCAAAAAACCGGCAGAGATCTTTCTGATCCCACAACAACGTCCGATCAGAAACAGGCCGAATGCGAAAAGGGGAACTATTCCCGGCCAGCTAACGACCGCTGCCTGTATATTTCCTTTTAACAGGAGTAACAGCGCAGTCTGAAATCCGCAACCGGGACATTGGATCCCCCAAATCTCCCTGAAAAAACAGGGCAACTGATGTGCCTCCAGCCATTCGATCATGCCGTTATACGCTTAATTTCCCCGGATTACCCCTTCGAGAATATCCATCGCTTCTTTCACCAGATTGAGGTTGGCCTGAGTCCCCATATGTCCGATACGGAAAACTTCTCCTGCCAGACATCCGTAGTTTCCGCCGACCACCAGGCCTTCGGCCCGCAAACGTGTATCCAGATTCTTCCAGGATATTTTCTGCGGAACGTAGACTGCCGTCACTGTAGGAGAAGGTACAGCATCCATTGCCGGATATAATTTCAATCCCATTTTAACGATCCGCTCCCTGCAATATCCGGCCACTTTCTGATGACGTGCGATCACTTTGCCCAATCCTTCTTCCAGAATCAGTTCGCAAGCCTTATTCAACTGTGCAGTTCCTTGCCAATAAGGAGTATAAGGGAAATAAGCATTTTTTACCGCTGTACGGAAAGGTAAGAGGGCATCGTACCCCACATATCCCACTTCTTCGATTATTTCCCACGCCCGGTCGCTCACCGACAAAAAAGACATCGAAGCCGGTGCAGACAAACATTTCTGCGAAGCCCCCAGACAGAGGTCGATATGCCATTCATCGGTTTTGACTACGCTGCCCCCTAATCCGGAAACCGCATCTACATATAATAAAGGTACGGCATATTTTTCTTTTAAGGCCCCGATTTCAGCCACGGGATTCATCGTCCCGCTCGGCGTCTCGTTTTGTACCATCGTAATCATTTTCGGCTGGAATTCCCGGATAGCCTTTTCAATCAGATCAAAATCGGTAAAGGTCTCGTCGAATCCGAATCCGACCGTCCTTACCTCACAACCGATAGCCTCCGCCATTCCCCCCATACCGTAACCGAAAAGCCCGGTCGACAACACCAACACTTTATCCCCCGGCAACAAACAACTCTTCAAAGCACTCCAAAGCGCCAACATCCCTTCACCGGTTTGTATAACGACACTATTTTTCGTCTGCATGATTTTACGCAGCGATTTTTCAGTGGCCTTATACAGATCGATATACTCTTTTTCCAGGTCGGCAGAACCGAAATTCTCCTGCCCTGCCTCCAAAACTTCCCGGGATACAGAAACAGGTCCCGGCACCATAGGAATTCGATATATTTTCATCGTTTAAAGTATTTAGTAACTAAAGTAAAAACATACAAAAATATTCTTTTCACCTGAAATAACGCTAAAATAAAAAGAATGATTCAAAATTATCCATATTTCATGATTTTTTCTAATTTCGCATCATATGCAGTAACCCGAAAACGACATAGTAGAATTGAAAAAAGGAAACAAAGGTTTTCTGGCACAGTTTTTCGTTTTTAGTTGATAAATAGTATATATTTGTAGCTTGAAAAGTTATAGTCAAAAATGTTAAAAACGGAACAGGTAGTAAATAAAATTATTGAAGCGCTGGAAGATAATAAAGCGCACCGGATTGTAAAAATCGATTTAAGAAAAATAGAAAACTGTTTTTGTAGTTTTTTCGTAATATGTCATGGAACTTCCGGCACGCATATTGCAGGGTTAACCGATGCTGTTGAAGAAAAAGTGAGAGAAGATCTGGATGAAAGGCCTTTTCATATCGAAGGATTGAATGCAGCACAATGGGTAGTCGTCGATTATGGGGATATTGTCGTACACATTTTTGAAAAAGAATTGCGCGACTATTATCAATTGGAAGATTTCTGGGCAGATGCACAGATCACCGAAATAGCCGGAGAGCCGGAAATGCTCACTTATTCCGGTTATCATACGACAAACGGAACAAATTGAAAACAGTAAAGAATACAAATATTGCGAACATACCAAATGGCAGACAACAACGAAAACAAGAAAGACGGAGGATTCAATTTTCCTCCAGTAGGGGGAGGTAAAAATATCAAAGCTCCGAAATTCAACGGATATTGGATGTATATCATACTGGCAGTCATTATTATCGGATTTCAATTTTTCAATATGAATCCCGATCCGGTAAGGACAACCTGGCAAGAAGTCAAGACTAAAATGCTCGAAAAAGGTGATATCGAAAAGATTACGGTCATCACGAATAAAGGGCAGGCCCAGGTATATATGAAGCCCGATAAGATCGAGAATTACTCCCAATTGAAATCGCAGGGGTTCAAAAATTCCAGTCCCGGTCCTCAGTTTTACTTCTCACCGGGCCCGTTGGAAACTTTTTCCAAAGAATTTTCCGAGCTCCAGGAAAAGACTCCGGCAGCAGCGGATATCAAGATCGACTATGATCAGGAATACGACGGTTGGGGAAACCTCTTCTCTATCTTCTTCCCGATCGCCCTTTTGGTATTTATCTGGATTTTCTTCTTCCGCCGGATGAGTAAAGGGGGCGGAGGTCCCGGAGGAGTCTTCAATGTCGGCAAATCACAGGCCAAGTTGTTCGATAAGGACACCCACATCAAGATTACCTTCAAAGATGTAGCGGGATTAGCTGAAGCCAAACAAGAGGTGGAAGAGATCGTTTCTTTTCTGAAATCTCCGGATAAATATACCAAATTGGGGGGTAAAATTCCGAAAGGAGCTCTCTTAGTAGGTCCTCCGGGAACCGGAAAAACGCTGATGGCGAAAGCTATGGCCGGCGAAGCCAATGTACCTTTCTTCTCGATGTCGGGTTCCGACTTTGTGGAGATGTTCGTCGGTGTCGGTGCCTCCCGTGTCCGGGATTTATTTAAACAAGCCAAAGAAAAAGCGCCTTGTATTATCTTTATCGACGAAATAGACGCCATCGGCCGGGCCAGAGGTAAAAACCCCAACATGGGCTCGAACGATGAACGGGAAAATACGCTGAACCAGTTACTGACCGAGATGGACGGTTTCGAGACCAATTCGGGGGTGATTATTCTGGCTGCAACCAACCGGGCGGACATTCTGGACAGCGCCTTGCTTCGTGCCGGACGTTTCGACCGCCAAATCTATGTCGACCTGCCGGAATTGAAAGACCGGGAAGAAATTTTCAAAGTGCACCTGAAACCGTTGAAACTGGCCGGAGATGTGGATATCCCTTTCCTGGCCAAGCAAACGCCGGGTTTCTCGGGAGCCGATATTGCCAATGTCGCTAACGAAGCAGCTTTGATTGCAGCCCGTAAAGACAAAAATGAAGTTGAAAAACAGGATTTTCTGGATGCAATCGACCGGATTGTCGGGGGGCTGGAAAACCGTAGTAAAGTAATAAAAGTAAGTGAAAAGAAAGCCATCGCTTATCACGAAGCCGGCCATGCTACCGTCTCCTGGTTGCTCGAACACGCCCATCCCCTGTTGAAAGTGACTATCGTACCCCGGGGTAAAGCTTTAGGAGCAGCCTGGTATCTTCCGCAGGAACGTCAGATCACGACAAAAGAACAACTGCTGGATCAAATGTGTTCTGTATTGGGAGGACGTGCAGCCGAAGAACTCACTTTCGGTCAAATCTCTACCGGAGCACAAAACGACCTGGAACGGGCTACCAAACAAGCCTATGCGATGGTTACCATTTTCGGTATGAGCGAAAAGATCGGTAACCTGAGTTATTACGATTCCAGTGGTCAAAGCGATTTCAGTTTCACCAAACCTTATTCGGAAAAGACCGCAGAACTGATCGACAGTGAAGTAAAAGAACTGGTTGAAAATGCTTACAACCGAGCCAAAGAATTACTTAAAACTCATCAGGACCAACATCGGCAGGTTGCAGAGTTATTGCTCGAACGGGAAGTTATTTTCAGTGACGATCTGGAACGCATCTTAGGGAAACGCCCCTGGAAAGACGATGAAGAGGAAGAAACGAAGGAAGAGAAAACAGTCGAAAATGAAATAAAATCGCTATGAACGATTGGGTAGTTATTTTCGAAACCGGCCAGCTCTACCGGGCAGAGCTGGTTAAAAGTTTGCTTAACGATAACAACGTAGAAGCAGTGATTCTGAATCAGAAAGACTCCTCTTTTAAAATAGGAGCGATCGAAGTCATGGTTAAGAAAGAAGATAAAGGGAAAGCAGCAGCAATCATAAAATCAGTCAATTGTGAATAATTTCGGTAAACGGGCAATCAGCGGATTCCTATTTGTGGTGATACTAACAGCATGTATTTATATACATCCATTTTGTTTTTTTGCACTTTTTTTTATTATAAACATTATCGGATTACTTGAATTCAGCCATATGGCAGAGGTGATTCATATCCGGGTCAACCGTACCATGTGTATCCTCAGCGGGAGCCTGCTTTTCATTTCAGGGTTCATTCATAACTATTTCGGTTATAAAGAAGGTTATCTGTTTTTCTTCAGTGCCACATTCTTTATGGGGATTTGGGAATTGTACCGGAAGAGTACCCATGCTTTTCAGAATATGGCTTTCGGGATTTATGCTCTGTTTTATTTCACCCTGCCCTTTACTTTGCTGATTTACCTCCCCTACTTGTGTACGGGCAGGTGGCAACCGGATATTATCTTCTTTCCTTTCTTATTGGTATGGTTCAATGACACTTTTGCTTATTTATTCGGTTCGAAATTCGGAAAGCATAAATTATTTCCCCGTATTTCGCCTAAAAAATCCTGGGAAGGAACCATCGGAGGCGGACTCACGACACTGGTCGGCGGATTGCTTATCGCTCCCCATATCGAAGGTTTGTCTTATATCGATACCACCGTTATCTCGGCCATTGTCATTGTATTCGGTAGTTTCGGTGATCTCGTAGAATCGATGTTCAAAAGATGCATCGAGATCAAAGATTCGGGACATATCATGCCAGGTCACGGTGGGGTATTGGACCGATTGGATTCGATTTTGTATGCTTTGCCTGTAATCTTCGTATATATCGCCTTTAAATTCGGTTGCTGACCTATAGTAAACCGAATTTATTCGTTCGGGATATTAGCTTTTAAATCGAAAATTGATACCTTTGCGAGCTGATACCGTATAAATATTTAAAGTTAAAAATATGACCATACATAAAGCTGGATATATCCTGTTATTGAAAATTTTAATCGTGCTGATTATCCTTAATCTGGCATCTTTTTATTTCATCAATAATACCTCTATTGTCTATACAATTCTGGGGATTACGGTGGTTATGTATCTTCTTGTCGTCAATTTTTTCCGTTTTCCGAACCGGGTGATCATACAAGACGATAACACGATCTTAGCCCCTGCCGATGGAAAAATCGTCGTGATTGAAGAAACCGAAGAACCGGAATATTTTAAAGACCGCCGTCTTCAAGTCTCTATTTTTATGAACATTTTCAATGTACATATCAACTGGTTTCCCGTAAACGGTGTGATCAAGTATTTCAAATACCACAAAGGCAATTTTGCAGCGGCTTATCTACCCAAATCCTCGACCGAGAACGAACGGACTACCATCGTTATCGAATGTAATAACGGTAAGACCGTCCTGATGCGTCAAATTGCAGGGGCTATGGCTAAACGTATTGTCTCTTATGCTCCTGTCGGAGGACAGGCCCGTCAGGATCAGCACGCCGGTTTTATCAAATTCGGTTCGCGGGTAGATCTTTTTCTTCCTCTGGGTACCCAAATAGAAGTGAAATTGGGACAAAAAACGACCGGTTCTCAGACGATAATCGGAACCTTTAAATAAATTTCAGATTTACGGACGACGATTCGGATGACTTTTCCCATCGGAAATCCCAGTTCTAAAGTCACAAATCAAATTAATCATGTCAACACAATCAGCAGTAAAAGTGGTAACCACCCATGTTTTATCGGAGATGAAACTCAAGGGTGAGAAAATCAGTATGCTTACTTCATATGACTATTCTATGGCCCGTATCGTCGATCAGGCAGGCATAGATGTTATCCTGGTCGGCGACTCGGCTTCCAATGTAATGGCAGGCCATGAGACAACCTTACCGATCACCCTCGACCAAATGATTTATCATGCCGCTTCGGTGGTCAGAGGAGTAAAACGGGCATTAGTTGTTGTAGACATGCCTTTCGGTAGTTATCAGGGAAATAGCAAAGAGGCTTTAAACTCAGCCATCCGTATCATGAAAGAAACGGCTGCCGACGCCATCAAACTCGAAGGAGGAGAAGAAATTCTCGAATCTATCCAACGTATCCTGTCGGCCGGAATTCCGGTTATGGGCCATCTTGGACTTACCCCCCAGAGCATCCATAAATTCGGGACCTATGCCATCCGCGCCAAAAAAGAAGAGGAAGCGGAAAAATTGGTTCACGATGCCCATCTCCTGGAAGAAGCAGGTTGTTTTGCCATCGTGCTGGAGAAAATTCCGGCAGCTTTGGCAGCCAGAGTCGCCCAAGAAGTCAGTATCCCCGTCATCGGCATCGGTGCCGGTGGCGGTGTAGACGGACAAGTCCTGGTCATCCACGATATGCTCGGTATCAATCAGGAATTCTCTCCCCGCTTCTTACGGCGCTATCATAACCTATATGCAGAAATCAGCGGTGCTGTCGGCAATTATATCGCCGATGTAAAAAGCGGTGATTTCCCGAATGAGAGAGAACAATACTAATAAAGTTATAGGCTTAAGCTAAAAGCTAAAATGTTTATCTATCTTTTATTTACTTTTAGCCTATAGCCTTTAGCTTATAGCATCTAGCTTATAGCCTATAGCCTTTAACTTATATCTTTTATTTATGTTAGAAGTTTTATACGAAGATAATCATATCATCGCCGTCAATAAGAAAATTTCGGACATTGTACAGGCAGATAAAACCGGAGATACCCCTTTGAGCGAAGAAGTAAAGGCGTATATCAAGAAGAAATACAACAAACCGGGAGAGGTTTATCTGGGTATCCCCCACCGGGTGGATCGTCCTGTCAGCGGTGTAGTGATTTTTGCACGCACCAGTAAAGCCCTCACCCGGCTGAATAAAATGTTCCAGGAACACGAAAAGGAGATCAGCAAGATCTATTGGGCTATTGTAGGCAATTTGCCGGCCGAGGATCATGCCGTACTCACCCACTATCTGATGCGCGATCCGGAAAAAAACAAATCGCACGCTTACAACCAGCCCAAAGCCGGAGCCAAAGAAGCCACCCTGGAATACAAACTACTCGGAAGTTCACAACGTTATTACCTGCTCGAAGTGAAGCTTTACACGGGCCGGCATCACCAAATCCGGTGCCAATTGGCTAAGATCGGTTGTCCGATCAAAGGAGATCTGAAATATGGTTTTCCCCGTTCGAACGAAGGAGGAGGGATCAATTTGCACGCCCGTTCGATCACTTTCAAACATCCGGTGAGCCGGGAAATGATCACCATCACGGCAAAACCTCCTTTAAACGATCCGCTTTGGAAAGTATTCTATGAAGGAATAGTTAACTAACGTCATCAACCTGATGAAGCGGGAATTGACCATATTACTGACAGAGGCTTTCATAAAAGATATCGAACGCTACGAATTGGATAAAATCGGTTTCATCCACGACACCTGAAGGGAAACCGATTTTATCCTTCAATGTATTCCCCACCCCACAACCACTTTCAAAGATGTTGAAAGTGACCGGAAATGGTACTCCGGAATTTTACTGTTATATTCACGTTAAAACATTCATATAGCCCATCTATTCGGCAGCCAGACAGTGAATGACAGAATAAATGGCTTCCGCCACCTGTTCGTCCGTAGCCATCGAACTGTCCAGCATCAAATGGTAATAGTACCGGTCGCCCCAATCGCAACCGGCATAGTGCAGGCAGTGTTCACGCCGCTCCTGGTCGGTACGTTTCAGTAAGGCTTCTGCACGGTTGTTCTCTATCCCATATTCAGAGATTATGCGTTTCAGACGGGCAGCCTCATCGGCATAAACAAAAACATGGAGACACCGGGGACGGCCTTTCAGAATGAAATTGGCAAGCCGTCCCACGATAACGCACGACTCCCTGCCGGCAATATCAAGTATTACCCGGCTCTGTGCGCGGAATACGGCAGTCTGCACAGGATCGTCATACAACAGTCGTCCGTTTACGGTCTGTTCATTCTCCTGCACGGTGCATTCGCCCAACCCGCTTTGCTGCGCAGTGAGCGTGATAAGCTCCCTGTCATAGAATTTCACCCCCAACCGCTGTGCCAGCAGTTCCCCGATATGATGCCCGCCACTACCGTATTCACGTGAAATGGTAACCACAAACGGCAGGGATTTTCCGGAGGACAGGGTGGTATCCTCTTTTTCTCCGAGACCTTGCATTCTCCGGCGGTTCTCCGGATTGAACGACGAGGCATGACAGCGTCCGAACACATAATAGTAGCCCCACGACAGCAGGCAGGGCACGATCATGCAGAGGAACATGGCATCATACCCCAGCCATTTCACCAACACGCCTGCCAGAAAGCCGCCCAGCGCAATACCGAAATCGAAGGCCACAAAAAATGTGGAACTCGCAGCTCCCCGCCGTTCGGGAGCTACGGCGTGCATCGCCATGGTCTGCAAGGAAGGCTGGATAGCCCCGAAACTATACCCCAACAGGACTGCCGACAACAGGTAGCAAGGCACGTTGTGCGCAAATATCAACAGCAATATGCCTGCCACGATAGCTGCGTTACCGGTATAAACCAGCCGCGCCTCCCCATACCGGTCAACGGCACGCCCCAGCAGAATACGTGTCCCGACCGTGGCCAGAGCGATGAAGATGAAATAGATCCCGCCTCCGGGCAAATGACAGGAGGCAGCATAAATCGCTACATAGACTTCTATCACGCCATACGCCATCATGAAGAAGAACTGCGTAACGGCAGCGGGCACTGACATCGGTTCGAACAGTTCACAGATGCGCAGCGGAGCGTCGGATACCGTGTAGTTGCGCGACCGTATGCCCATACCTGTCGGCGGAAGAATGGGTGGTTATCTCATCACAATTTGTGATGACATCAAAGAATAAACGTCCAAAATCCGCTTTACCACTGGCTTTTACCGAGCATGGCGTTGTTATGCTTTCAAGCGTATTACGTAGTGATATTGCCGTACAAACCAGCGTACTTATCACACGTGCATTTGTCGCTATGCGGCAGATGATAGCTAATTCCCCCGTTATCATGAGTGCTCAACACCAAAAGGAAATGAAAGAACTCAAAGAATATATCGAAGATGTTTTTGCCGACCAAAACGATATAAACGAAGATACCCGGATGCAAATTGAGTTGATTAACCAGGTATTGGCGGAATTACAGGTACATAAGAAACATTTGATGTATCTGTTATTAGTTGATTATCAGTATTATACGCTCTAAACGATAGAAAAGTGACAGTGTGGATTCTGTGTAGATACAAAAAAGTGAAGATTTAACGTATTTAACCTCCATTTACATCATTTCCAGTGTCTGAGTATAGTATTTCTATCATTTCGTTGGCTATTTTGTGGTCAGCGATTCGCATAACATTGTTTGTTTCCGAATTGTAACCAAAGAAGTTTATGTTCCCATACCAGACAATAGATTTGTCTATGATGGCGCATTGCAGAGTTTGTTCCTTGTTGCACACCACATCCATTCCTGTATTTTTAAGTTCTATCTCATTAGCTCCTTCCTCTTTGATATGTACAGCCACATTAACACCATTATGAATAATGCTTGCAAGTGTTGACATGATAACGGGCTTGTATTTGAACTTTACTTTTGGGACTGCGATGATGACAGAGTTCTGGGCTTTTGCCAAATCATTTCGAAATGTCGCTTCGTATTTGTTTCGTTCATATATCAGTTCTTGGGGATTTTTGTCAAGCGTGGATGATGTCACATACTTTCCGTATCCTGCTCTTAAATACCCTTTTAGCCGTTTACGATACATAGAGTCACAAAGTGGGACATGAACATCCACATAATCATAAATACGCACTTCTTTCTTTCCTGCGTATTCCCTATGCAAACGCCCTGCATATTGCTCAACGTTTCCTTTCCAAGCTATAGGCATAGTAAGGAACAGTGTATCAAGGCGAGGATAATCAAAGCCTTCTCCTACATACTTTCCTGTAGCCACAATCACAAGTGATTCTGATGTGGGCATTGACTGTAGATTTTGTAATGCAAGACGCTTTTCTTTAGCAGAATCAGCTCCAAAGAGTTGAATGACATGGTCTGCAAATGGAATAAGCATTTGTGCCAACGCCTTGACATGAGCAGTGCGAGTGGTTAATACCAATGGGGTACGACCTTCTTGAATGGCAATTCTTACATCTTCTACGATGAACTCATTCCTAACCTTATCTTCGGACAAGTCTTGTGTAACCTGAACGTAAGTCTTGTTATCTGACGAAATGTTTCGGAATGATGTAAACCTTGGAATCAATAAACGTTTAAATGTTTGATTTTCCATTTGGCTCTTGGCATCAGCTGTGAATCTTATCTTTCCGCATTGCATGAAAATAATAGGTTGATGCCCATCCTTTCTGACAGGAGTTGCTGTCAAACCATATACGTATGTAGCTGTTACTTGTCGAAGCACTTGCTCGAAGCTGACAGAGGATACATGATGACATTCATCTACTATCACCATGCCGTAATCCTTGACAAAAGGCTTCGCTTCACCATCGCTCAAACAAGATTGTATCAAAGCTATATCAATGATGCCATGCAATGTGTTCTTGCCTGCATATAAACAACCAATGACCGAAGAATTCTTTTTCCTTCCTCGTTTGACTACTAGCTCTTCGATGGTCTCATCTATCTTGAGGAAAGTTTCCAACCGTTCTTTCCATTGTTCCAGCAATGCCTTGTTATGAACAAGAATTAAGGTGTTCACCTTTCTCCTTGCAAGCATTCCGATGGCAAACACTGTCTTTCCAAACGCTGTTGTTGCTGATAAAGTTCCTATATTATGTCCAGCAAATGCTTCCATTGCATTTTGCTGTTCTTCCCGAAGAGATCCTCTGAATGTAACATTGATATTATGCCCATGATTTGTTTTGTCTGAGATTACTACCTTTACTCCATGTTGGGTTAGAATACCACAAACAGCATCTTCACACCCACGAGGAAGGACAAGATAATCATCTGTCATTTCCGAACATGAAATGATGCGAGGGATATTATAGGTAGAAAGGCGCATACCTTGCTTCTCATAAAACTCCGGATTACGAAAAGCTGCTATGCGCTTAAAAACATTCACACATTTGGCAGATAGACTTGCTAAAGGAACATAAAGCATATTCGCTCTTGTCAGAACGATTTGTTTTGGATAGTCTTCAGATTGCGCAGCATCCATATGAGGAGTCTCCCAAGGTTTCTCATCGCAGGTCTTTGACAGTTCTCCTAATGTTGGCACTGCATGCAGCTGTAATAACAAATCAAGTTCTACCTCTGATAGCTTATGGATTTGCGACAACATTTCCCATTGGTCGGCATACGCATTGAAGTCTTCATCAACGAACACACTGTTCCCTTTGCGTCGAGCCATACCTTGCAATGGCAAGGCTACAAGATTGCCCAGTCCTCCTTCGGGCAAGGTGTCTTGGTTTGGAAAGAAACGGTCGTATGACTTGAAAGACAGGTGAGCGTCACAACTCATCGCCTCTGTAAGAATGGCATTTCCCAACTTGCGTGCCTTGAAAGCAGTTACTGGTGCATCAAAGAAAATCCATACGTGAGCACCATTGCCAGAACGTGAGCGTTCGATATAGCAAGGTACATTCCAAGTTTTGCAAACATTTACAAAGGCAAGTACATCATTCTTGTAGCCATGCTCGCAACTCTTGTCATCAAAGTCTGTACAAAGGAAACTGCAAGTGTTGTCCTTTCGTATTGGATAAAGTCCTATAACATCACGTCCCCATACATCCTTTCCTGCAAGATGATTGAAAAAGTCGTTGTATGCCAAAGGAGCGAATTGCCTGTTGGGACAATCCGCACATTTGTACTTTCGCTTGTCGCAAAATTCACGATTCCATTCCCTCGTGCATACAGGTTGGTAGCCTGACTTTTGAGTCGTACTACTGTACCAACGCTTGGCAAAGACATCATCACGACCTTGAAAAACACTACGAAATAGCGCAACCTTTTCCTGTAGACTCAGCTTTGAATCTGTATGGAATATGGCATGTAGGCTTTCTTTCGTAGTGACATTAGGCTCGGTTACAATGTATGGTATTCCATGCACATCAAGAATTTTTCTTAATCTGGCATTTTCTTTCTCTAATTCTTGAAGCTTGGCAATAAGCTCATTTGCATTTAGTTGTTTGCCTGTATCCATAGCGGTTCTTGTTCCCAACCAACAGGGAATCCAAGAGCTGCCAGGTCTATCTCTGGAAACTTGCTGAACAAATTGTGCATTTTGTCAAGCATGTCATTGTTGGGAGAGATGATGTCAAGGAAATACTTGATGATGCACATATTATAATAGATTCTTCGCTTGTCCGCAGGAATAGTAATCCAAGGACGAGTCATGCCTCTCATATCATTTGGAATAATCTTGTTGACTTTGTTCCAAACACGAGCGTGATGACAACAAGCGTTGCGAGTAAGCGTAAGCACAGAAAGCCAAGACTCAAACACTGGAGCATGAAGGCAGAAACGCTTGGCGATCTGCTTTTTGAGTCCTTTATCTTTCAAGTTCCTGTAGTACATATTCACGCTACCCATTGGGAGAAGTTCACCAAGAATCCATGCTGGTGGAAAAGGTTCTGTATATGTTCTTTTGAAGTGTTCTATAAAGTCTTCAGTAGAACGTTCATACTCCTTCGACAACATTGCCATACTATTGACGAAAATGGACTGATCACGAAAATGTGCTGAATTGGTAAGCCAATATATATCACCAGTCCGTTCAGCCGTCATATTCATTACGGCTTCTCTTACAGCAATTTCGATCTTCTCAATCTCGTTAAAAAGGAGTAAGCGCAACTTTTTGTCAAAGCGATAAAGCATCATCACTTTGTTAAATGTAGCACCTTCCTTATACAGATGAAGAATCTTTGGAGTCTTCAACAAAGGATGCATATACGCAGACAATCGATAATAGCCAATGCTCTCCAAATACAATTGAGCCTTTTGCCTATCATTGATTATCAATCCACGATTTTCCAATAAGGTTACAAGTTCTCGTGGAGTCTTGTAATCTTTTCCAAAATTTCTCTTTGTCATAGCTTATAAACAAAAAAGCCCAGCCTATTTAAGCATTGTAAAGAGGCTCGGCTGGAACTAACGCTGCAAAAATACAAATAATCGTTGAGAATACAAACTTTTTGGCAAGAAAAATTATGCCAAAGTGGAATTCTTTGACATATTTAGGGATATTCAGTAAATGTCCCTAAAAAGTAAGATGGCATATAAA
>ENA-ORNP01002040-ORNP01002040.1-human-gut-metagenome-genome-assembly--contig:-NODE-2040-length-18055-cov-5.280333_pt1 | contig 18055 bp, 14 predicted proteins | sample MGYA00242119_ERZ509030 | MGnify/ENA primary metagenome ERZ509030 (study PRJEB26280, sample SAMEA2338708) | human gut metagenome | biome: human gut; feature: human-associated habitat; material: faeces... | reverse complement strand
TTGAAAATTCTCGCCACTTCGGGACTGCTTCTTGTTGGGGCGTGCCTGCCCCAAACCCTGCTAGGAACACGTGCTATAAGCTGGAATTTATAGATTCAATCGATAAAGGTGTGGCTTGTTCCAAACCCATGAATTTATTATAATAGGGCTGTGAGGAGGTGCTGGAATGAAGCAGTGTCCCATTGATTTCTTTGACCCGGAGGTGCAGCATTTGGCCGCATCTGCCGGGTGCAGACTTTACCGGATGCAAAACGACACCGGCGAAGGGCTCATCTCTGAATATCCGATCCTGTCGGGGATCGATCTTTTCTACAATGACTTTCACATGAAGGACGGGCAGAATCAGAACAAACGCCCCATGCCGGATACCATCGAAATCAATCACTGCCGGGAAGGGCGGTTTGAGTGCGAATTTCAGAACGGCGATTATCAGTATATCGGTGCGGGCGACCTGTCCATTCACCGGCTGAGCCACACCACCCGGCAGACCTGTTTTCCATTGGCACACTATCACGGCATTTCCATCACCATCGACTTGCCGCGGGCGCAGCAGACGCTTTCTTCTCTGGAAGCCATCATGGGCGATCTTGATATCCATTTGGAAGCCATCGCCGAGCGTTTCTGCCGGGAAGAGAGCTGCTATGTGCTGCGCAGCAACCGGGAAGTCGCGCACATTTTTTCGGAGCTGTACGCTGCCCCACCGGAAAGGATGGCCCACTACCTGAAAGCCAAGGTGCTGGAGTTGCTCATGCTCCTAAACGACCTGCCGCAGGAGTCCTTCTCCGAAAAGCGACAGTTTTTCTCCCGCAGTCAAGTCATAACTGTTCGGGCGATGCACGATGCAATGATACAGGATCTCAGTCACCATTACACATTGGCTGAGCTTTCCCGGCAGTTCGGCATTGCGCAGACTTCCATGAAGCTCTGCTTCAAAGCCGTTTATGGCAGCTCCATTTATCAATACATGAAATCCTACCGGATGCAGACTGCCCGCGTCCTTTTGCAGGATACAAGTCACAGTGTAACCGAGATCGCAGCTACACTCGGCTATGATAACCCTAGCAAATTTTCGGAAGCGTTCAAAAAGGAATACGGCATAAGCCCCACTCTGTTCCGAAACTCGCCGTCCGAATTGGATGTTTCCTGACGGTTCGGAGTGGCAGACCGTCTTTGTTTTGTTATACTTTCTGGTTAGAAGAAACTAACAAAGAAAGGATATTCCATTATGAGACGAATTCAAACCGGCGTGATTGCCGTATGCCTCGCCGCCGCTCTCCTGTCAGGCTGTGCAGGTTCTTCCGCCCAGAGTACCGCAAGCAGCACTGCCGCAAGTTCTGCGGCAGCTTCTTCCATCAGCACCACTGCTGTTTCCGCCAACTATGACGGTGGTTCCGGCACGCAGGAAGACCCCTACCAGATCAACAGCGTAGATTCCCTGCTGACCTTTGCTTCCAACGTCAACGATGGCTCGCAGGGCGGCTATGCCGGTGTTTCCTTCAAGCTGACCAGTGATCTGGACCTGTCTGGCGTCGAGTGGGCTCCCATCGGCAACATGAACGACATGGAAACACACTCCACCCTGTTCCTCGGCTCCTTTGATGGCGACGGCCATACCATTTCCAACCTGAACTATACTTCGGATGTTTACAACTGCGGTGCCGGTCTGTTCGGCGTAAGCTGCGGTGAGGTGAAAAATCTGACACTGGAAAATGCCACGGTCACAGTAACGGAAGGCACTTCCATGGCCATTGGCGGCGTTGTGGGCTACAACATGGGTTCTGTGGATAACGTCACACTGAAGGGCGATTCCACCATTACCGGCAATAACTGTGTCGGCGGTATTGTGGGCGGTAACAACAACTCTATCACCAACTGCATGGTGGAGGGGGCTACCGTGGTCGTCATCGGTGACAATCACTTTACCGATCAGATCATCCAGGCAGACGTTGCCGAGTGCGGCGGTCTGGTAGTCGGCGGCAGCTTTGGCGGCAGCATCGACAGCTGCACCGCATCCGGCACCGTAAAAGCCACCGGCAATGAGCCGGTGGGTCTGGGCGGCATCGGTGGCTGTCTGGAAATGATGGACACCATCACCAACTGCACCGCTGATGTGACCATCGAGAGCGAAAACGGCGGTCACGCCATTGGCGGTTTATGCGGCTATGCGGGTACTCATTCCAACCCGGATATCTGCCTTGAGACGGAAGGCTTCTCCACTAAAAACTATCCCTCTGTCATTGACAACTGCAATGTGACCGTGAACATCAAGGCAAACGGTGCCACCCATGTGGGCGGCCTTGTGGGTACCGGTCTGTACTACTACGGTGAGGAGACGGTTTTCAAAATCACCAACTGCTCGGTAAAGGGCAGCATTGACGGTGCCGTTACACCCGGTACCGTTGCAGGCCGCGCCGAGGGCAGCACCATTGAAAGCTGCACTGCCGATGTGACCATTGACGAGAACGCTGGTACGGAGCAGGTCGGCACAACGACCCAGATGTACGAAAGCGCAGACCAGTAAAATGATTTTCTCCATAAGGGCAATCAAGTTCGCACAATGATAACTTGATTTCAAAGAAAAAGGCAGGATACCACCGCCACGGTGATACCCTGCCTTTGTTCGTTTACCGTTCCGAGTAGTCCTTCCGCAGAACCTCCGATAAACAAAAAACGTACCCGAACCCTTTTTCATAAAGAATCGGGTTCGAGTACGAACTGTATGGTGGACGGTACAGGACTCGAACCTGTGACCTCCTGCACGTCAAGCAGATGCTCTACCAGCTGAGCTAACCGTCCATGTCATATCGACTTGGATAGTTTACCACAGCTTTTTGCAAAAAGCAAGACCTTTTGTGCTTTTTTATGTGTTCTTTTTTACTTTTCCGGCGAGAGTGCCCGGCGGATGATATCGTACAGCACCGGCTTCATGGCGTCGATGTTGTCCGGCTTGCCCTCCAGAATGCTGGAATAGCACACCGACATACACATACTGCCCAAGGCGGTGATGCGCTGGTAGACCTCCCGCTCACTACGTCCGGCCATCTCCGGGCTGGAAAGCACGATGGCCAGCAGCTTGCGCATCAGGGGCTCGGCTTCCCTGCTGGCTTCGATCTGGTCCAGCCCGGGCCAGACGAAGTTGCGCTCCAAAAACCGCAGCACCAGCGCATCCTGCCGCAAAGCCTCGATGATATGGTCGATGACGAACACCACCTGTGCGGTAAAGTCGGGCAGCTCGGGGTGCTGCTCGACCGCAAGGCAGGCATCGCTCAGCAGCTGGTAGCTCACCCGCCCCAGCAGCGCCTGCATCACCGCGCCCTTATCCTGAAAATACAGATAAAACGTGCCTTTGCCCACCTTTGCCCGGCTGGTGATATCCTCCACGCTGGTCTTGGCGGTGCCCCGCTCCAGAAACAGCTCGTAGGCTGCATCCAGCAGGGCGCGGCGCTTTTCCTGTTTCTTACCTTCCACGGTGCTCATGCTCTGGGTAGATTCCTCTTTTCTCTGAATTTAGACGCAGGTATGTGCTGCGTCCGGTCTGTGCTACTTAGTTTAGCAGTCCTTTGCCGTTTGTGCAAGCCCGATTTCTTATACAATTTTTTGCAGGTGATAAAAAAACTGACTTTCAGTCACTTTTCCCGCTTGACACTCTGCCCGGGGTGGATATAATAGTGTTTGCCCGGAAGATGACCGGCGGTCAGTTTCGCGGGCTTTCCCAATCAACTTTCTATTCTGGAGGGTTCTCATGAAAAAGATCGCACAAGGCATCGTGCGTCTGCGCAAGCTGATCTTAACAGTGGCCGTGCTGCTGTTGATCCCTTCCGCGATCGGCGCCATTGCCACCCGCATCAATTATGACATCCTCACCTACCTGCCGCAGGATCTGGACTCCATGATCGGCGAGGTAGCCCTCGAGGATGACTTCCATCTGGCGTCCACCGGCATGATCACGGTGGAAGGCCTGCCGACCAACGAACTCATTGCCATGAAGAAGGACATCGAGGCTGTGCCCGGTGTCACCCAGACCTTCTGGCTTAGCGACGTGATCGATCCCAGCATCCCCACCGAGATGCTGCCCGCCGACGTGCAGCAGTTCATGTTCGGCAAGAACGATTCCACCATGCTCATCGTCCGCTTTGACGCTCCCAGCGCCAGCGACGAGACCATGAACGCCGTCAGCCAGATCGAAACGCTGCTGCGGAAGGATTGCTTCTTTGGCGGCATGAGCGTCATCCTGCAGGACACCAAGGCCCTGATCAATGAGGAGATGCCGCTGTATATCCTGTGCGCTGTGGGCGCCAGTATGCTGGTGCTGTTCCTCTCGCTGGAGAGCACCATCACCCCGGTGCTGTTCATGCTGGGCCTGCTGTTCCCCATCGTGTACAACTTTGGCACGAACATCTTCCTCGGCCAGATCAGCTACATCACCCAGGCGCTGTCCACCGTGCTGCAGCTGGGCGTTACGATGGACTTCTCAATCTTCCTGCTGCACCGCTATCAGGAGGAAAAAGAGCTTCGCTCCTCCAATGAGGAAGCCATGGTCAGCGCCATCTGCAAGACCATGACCTCTATCTCCGCTTCGTCGCTGACCACCATCGCAGGCTTCCTGGCCCTGTGTGCCATGCGCCTGACGCTGGGCCGCGACATCGGCATCGTCATGGCAAAAGGCGTGGCGCTTGGCGTTATCTGCACCGTCGTCGTCCTGCCGGCGCTGATCCTGACCTTTGATAAGTGGGTCGAGAAATACAAGCACCGCACCATCATCCCGCGGCTGACCAGGACCAGCTACTTCGTCTCCAAACACGCAGCCCCCATTGTGGCGGTCTTCCTCGTGCTGCTGGTGCCCTTTGTGGCGGCGCAGCAGAAGACCGAAGTCTATTACACCCTGTTCGATTCGCTGCCCCAGGACCTGACCGGCATCGTCGGCACCAACAAGCTGGGCGAGGATTTCGGCATGACCACCTCGCACTTCATTCTGGTGCATGACGACCTGACCGCCACCCAGGTCTCCGACCTGTGCGACGAACTCAAGGACGTGGACGGCATCACTCAGGTCATCAGCCTGGATTCCGTCACCGGCCCCGGCTTTGATACCGGCTTGCTGCCCGACAGCGTGACCGAGATCCTGCAGTCCGGTGGGTACAAGCTCATCCTCGCCAACAGCTCCTATAAGACCGGTACCGACGCCATCAACAACCAGCTGGACGAGATGAACACCGCCATCAAAGCGGTGGACCCCGAAGGCGTCATCACCGGCGAGGGTGCCATGACCAAAGACCTGATCGAGGTCGCGGATGTGGACTTCAAGAACGTCAACGTCTGGTCCATCCTGGCCGTTGCCGTCATCATCCTGATCTCCTTCCGCAGCTTGTCCATCCCGGTGCTGCTGGTGGCCAGCATCGAGGCCGCCATCTCCATCAACATGGGCATCCCGTACTTCACCGGCACCCAGCTGCCGTTCATCGCCAGCATCGTCATCGGCACCATCCAGCTGGGCGCGACCGTGGACTACTCCATCCTGATGACCACCCGTTACCACGAGGAGCGCAGCTACGGCCGCACCCCGAAGGAAGCAGCCCAGCAGTCGCTGGAACATTGCAGCCAGTCCATCCTGACCAGCGGCCTGACCTTCTTCGCCGCCACCGTCGGCGTGGCGGCCATTAGTAAGATGGAGCTGCTGAAGAGCATCTGCCTGCTCATCTCCCGCGGCGCACTCATCAGCATGGCTGTCATCCTGATCGTCCTGCCCGCTGCCCTGATGCTGCTGGACTGGATCATCCGCCACACCACCCTGCACTGGCTGGTCCCTGAATCCGCCTCGAAATCTGAAAAGGAGTAATCACCATGAAGAAATCGCTTCGTTTCGCCAGTGCGGCGCTGGCGCTGACTCTCGCCGCCAGCATGACGATGCCTGCCTTTGCCGCAGGCAAGTCCGATTTTGCCAAGTCTGAGAACGTCTACGCCGTCATGAACGCCGATGGCTCCATCAAGAGCACCACCGTCAGCGAGCATCTGTACAACGCCAACGGCCTGTCCGGTGTGACCGATGTCTCTTCCCTGACCGATATCCAGAACACCGAGAGCGATGCCGCCTTCACCCAGGACGGTGAAAAGCTGGTCTGGAACACCGACGACACCGACGTCTATTATAAAGGGACCACCGACCGTGACCTGCCCATCTCGGCCAAAGTCACCTACACGCTGGACGGCGTGACCGACAGCCTGGAGAATCTGATGGGCAAGAGCGGCCACCTGACCATTCAGATCGACCTGACCAACAACGAGACCGGCACCGTGAATGTCAACGGCACCGACCGCACCATCGTCACCCCGCTCATCACGGCGGTGGGCGTCATCTTTGGGGAGGACGCCTCCAATGTGACCGCTGAGCACGGCGTGATCGAGTCTGCCGCCAAGAGCAACGTGGCCGCGTTCGTCACCCTGCCCGGCGTGAAGGATTCGCTGTCCGGTCTGCTGCCGGAGGACCTGTCCACGGTGGAAGATTATTTGCAGGACAGCGTGACTGTGGAAGCCGATGTAGAAAATCTGGCAGCTCCGCAGATCATGCTGGCCGCAGCCACCAGCCCCGATGCGCTGGGCACGGACAATGTCTTTGACCTTGACAGCATCAACGAGCTGACCGACGGCATCCAGCAGCTGAACGACGCCATGAGCCAGCTCATGGACGGTGCGTCTCAGCTGGAAGACGGCGTCTCGCAGCTGGCCGGCGGTACGCTGGCTCTGCTGGATGGTGCATCCCAGCTGAAGACCGGTGTTGCCACGCTGGACAACGGCCTCGGCCAGCTGACCAACGGCCTCGACACCCTGACCTCCAACAACGCCGCCCTGAATGCCGGTGCCCAGCAGGTGGCCGACGGCGTTCTGGCTTCCGCAAACAAGACCCTGATGGAGGGCGGCCTCATCGACACCCCCATGACCTGGGACAACTATGAAGCCGTCATCGACGAAGTCCTGACCATGAACGACAAGACGCTGGCCGCTGCCCGCAAGAAGATGGTCCGCACCATCTGGGAGCAGGCCCCCAGCTTCAAGGACAGCCAGCTCGACCTGGCCCTCTACCTCTCCGCGACCAAGACCGATCATGATCTGGAAGCAGCCCTCCGCCTGATGCAGAGCTACGATCCCTCCATGATCTGCGGTCTGGTGCAGCTGCTGACCAATGCCGACGCCCAGCAGATCGCCCACGAGGAGCTCAAGCTGCAGGCCGAGAACAGCGATGATATCGCCAGCGTCCGCGCCCTGAAGACCAGCCTGAGCCAGATCCAGTACTTCGTTTCCAGTGTCAACCAGTACACCAGCGGTGTCGCCACTGCGGCCGACGGTGCCCACTCTGCCAAGGACGGCAGCGCCCAGCTGGCCTCCGGCAGCAAGACCCTTTACGATGGCGTGAACACCCTGAACAACGGCGTCAGCCAGCTGACCGACGGTGCCACCCAGCTGAGCAATGGCCTGGTCCAGTTCAACGAGGAGGGCATCTCCAAGCTGACCGGCTCGCTGGACACCGACCAGATCCACGCCCTGAAGACGGTCCTGGACGAGATGACCAGCCGCCTGGAGAACTACACCAGCTTCGCCGGTGCACCGGAAGGCGCTTCTTCCAATGTGAAGTTCATCTACAAGACCGGTGAGACCGTGGCCGCCGCCGAGAATACGGCTGTGGCCGAGACCACCACCCAGGAGGGCAGCTTCTTCACCCGCCTGTGGGAGCGCATCGTGAATCTGTTCAAGTTCTAAGTATTTTGAAGTAGAAGTAAAACAGGAACGCCCCCTGGTATCGCAGCGATACCAGGGGGCGTTTTGCTGCCATTTGGCAGGATAGAACGTTCTCAGAACCAGTTGATGTCCACGATGACCAGCTCCGGCGGATTGTTGATGCGGGGGACCGGCGTACCCTTGCCGTCGCCCAGACCGCGGCTGATGATGAGGGAGGTGTCGCCGATCTGATGCAGACCCTCGGTCAGCGTTGGCAGAACGCCCTGATCCGGCGTGTAAAGTCCGCCGATGCCGGGGATGCGGATCATCCCGCCGTGGGTGTGGCCACAGAGCGCCAGATCGACCGGCACGTCAGAGAAGAAGCCGTCCTCCAGAAAATATTCCGGGTAGTGGACCAGCAGCAGCTTGAAGGCATCCAGCTGCTCAAAACTCTCGAAATATGCACTGGCGTACCGCTCGTAGGAAGCGGGTGCTTCGGCCACGCCGCCGATGGCGATGGTGTTGCCGTTGACCTCCAGCGTCTCGGTCTCGTCTGCCAGGAAGTGGACGCCGATGGCCTCCAGATCTGTCCCGATGGGGGAGTTGTGAAAAACAATCTTGGGCCATTCGTGGTTGCCGGGCACGTAGTACACCGGTGCGATCTTGACCAGCTCGGTGCACAGGTCGGTAACGACGGAATAGTCGTCCACCAGTTTGTCGTTCATGTCGCCGGTGATGGCGATGATGTCCGGCTTGAGCGCGGTGATCCGCTCGATCAGATCCGCATTGTGGTCGCCGAACTCATGCAGATGCAGATCGGACAGCTGAACGACCCGGACGTTCGAGGTCAGCTTGTCGGACTGGACCTGATAGTAGCTCTCGACAAAGCTCTGATGCTTTGCAATGAGGGTGAAGATGCCCCACAGGGCCGCCAGCAGCACCGCCAGCCCCAACACGAACTGAAGGATGCCCAGAACGATTTTTTTCAATAGGCCGAAGCGGGCCTTGCGGGGTGCGTAATGAGAAGCCAAAGATTATCCCTCCTGTTTGGTTCTTGAGCGCAGTGCCTCACGCAGCAGCGCGCGGATGGAATAGGCATTGCTGGCCTTGCTCTCCGCAATGCCGATGGCGTATTCGTAGGTGGCCTCGGTGCTTTCGGCGTTGTAGGCCGTGATGAGGCGGTGAAAGTAATCGGCAAAGCTCTCGGCGTCCTCCATCCGGCACTGGTCGAAGAAGCCGATGAACTGCTGGCCGCCGTTGTAATAGATGGTGCCGCAGGTGGCCGAGGCTTCCTTCAGGAAGCCGGCAAACTGACCCAGCATCGCGTTGCCGCGTTCGCGGCCGTAGGCGGTGTTGATCTGGCTCAGGTTGGCCAGCTCCACCACCACACAAACGGTATCGTCCGGCAGGACGCGGCCGCTGTTGTTCCGGATGAACAGATCGCAGGCGGTGCGGTTGGGCATATCCAGCGACTGCTCGGTGAAGAACATGTATTCCACAAAGTCCTGGATACGGCCCAGCAGGATGGCACCGCAGACGCCCAGGATGAAGAAGACCGCGACGCCCAGCAGGATGTACAGCTTGACGTTAATCTTCTCGCTGACCGTGGTGCTGGCCAGAACGCCCAGGTTGACCGCGCCGCAGTATTCGTTGTACTCCTTCATGGTGATGGAGAGGCTCTCATACAGGGAGTTCAGCTGGCTCTGCAGGGCGTCGATCTCCTGCTCCACAGACTGCTGGGAGAAAGCCTTGTTCTCGCTGGAAACGTCCGTGGAGTCGGCCGCATCCTGGAACACGTCGATGATATACTGGCAGTAGGCAGCGTCGATGACGTTGTTGGACTTGCGGTTCAGGATCGTCACGTAGTCGCTGATGAGGGTGTCGTAGACGGTGGTGCGGTCTACTTTGGTGTCATACTCGTAGACCTCGCTCAGCACGAAGCCGCCAGCGTCATCCTCGGTGCCGGTCCGGGCCCCTTTCTGGTAGTAGAGGGAGCCGTCCTTGTTCTTGTTGCCGTAGCTCTGGATGACTTCCAGTACGGCGGCGACCTTCTCGGTGTCCACATCGCCTTCCATGATGTAGGTGTTGTAGCGCTCCTGGTATTTTTTGAGCAGGACTTCCCGGTTCTGCGTCAGCTTGCCGCCCAAAATCTCGGAGAAGAGATAGGGGATCTCAACGTCGCCGACGTAGTTGTACTCATCGAGCAGGTCCGAGAGAGACATCCCGGTGTGGGAAGAGATGAACTCCGGGTGCGATTTCTGGCAGTTGATGAGGTTGGAGGAGATCTCGGAAACGGTGTTTTTCAGGATCTCCGCCTGTTCGAGATAGTCGTAGCCATGGCCGTCCAGTGCAGAGGCATTGTTGGGGATGGTGTAATAGTCCACGTATTTTTCGCCGAAGCTGGCAAAGTAGCAGCTCAGGATCTCATCCAGCATGGTGCGGGCGTACTCGGTGTCGTAATTGCTGCTGAGCGAGAGCGTGACGAGGTATTCGGTGGATTGGTATTCCTCCACATCCTCACCTTTTTCAATTTTGGCCGCCTGGGTCTTGGCCACATCGTCGGGCACGATGGGGGTGACCGTGCCGCCGGAGCGGATGGTATCCACGTTGACGGTCAGGTCCAGATTTTCAATGGCCTGCTTGACGACGGAAGAAGAGAAGATCTCCGAAACGTCCAGTTCGCCGCCGCTGGGGGTCTTGCCGTCCTCGGCCTGGGAGTAGTTGTATTTGATGATGGACTGCGCCGTATAGGCCTGATTGCTGGTGGCATAGCGCATGAAGAACACGCCTGCACAGAACGACATCAGCGCGATGAGCGGCCACCATTTTTTCAGATATCGGATGATGTTAAAGCTTTTCATTTCGTTTTGTCCTTATCGCGGATGACTTTGCTCTTGGCGAGGACCCTGGCGCAGAGTGCACAGAACGTGACGCCGCCGGTCAGGATCATCCACTTGATGCTCAGCTCGTCGGCCAGAGAACGTTGCTCAAAACTGATGGTCAGGTAGTTTTTGGTCTTGTAGCGGATGTATTCCTTGTTGAGGATCCGGGAGGTCTCGATGAGGTTCTCCAGCTTCTGCTTCATATCCTGGATCATGCTCTCGGCGGTCGCGATGCTGGAAGGCGTATTGGCCGTCTGGGCACTCATCTGGCGGATGGCGTATTCGTTTTTCTGGATGATGGCCATCGTATCGTTGGCGGAGTCGTTGGCGCTCTCGGCCGCCGAGGCCTGGTAGTCGATGGCGACCTTGGTGCGGGACATATAAAAGTTGTTCTGGGTGTCCAGCGTGGGGATCAGAACAACGGCAGTCAGGGCCGAGTCATAGATCTCGATGGTGTGCAGGCGGTTCTGGTATTCGGCCATGAGTTTCTGGTAGCTGATGTTCTTCAGAAAGTTCTGGTATTCCAGCTTGCTGATGTAGCGCTCCCGGTTTTTGGAGAGGCCGCTCTGCAAAACATAGGAATCGTATTTTTCAAGGTCGATGCTGGTGAAATTGTCCACCTTCTGGCGCAGAGAGGTGAAGGTCTCGCCGGTGAGTTCGGAGCGGAAGGTGCCGTTCTCCTTGGCGTTGGTGTTCAGGAAGCGGTGGAGCTTCTGGCACTCCTTTTCAAAGAAGGAGCCGATCTCCATGTACTCCTGCTTGTCGCACTCGGACCAATCGGGGGAGATGCCCATCTCGACGTAGGTATAGTCCTCGTAGAAGGCCTCTTTGTAGGACTCGACGATCAGGCTGAGCATATCTCTGGCCGAGATGCGGGGGCCGATCTCGTCGTTCTTTTCGTAGGTGATGGTGTAGGTGGTGGCGATCTTGTAGTTTGTGGTGTCGGAGGGCAGCTGCATTCCGTTGACGTTGGCAGCCCAGGCCGTGATGTTTTCGGCCATATCCTGCGCGGTGACCTGGCCTTCGAGGCCGGCCTTCGCGATGGCGCGGTCCAGCACGTCGTCCGATTTGATGAGCGAGATGTTGAACCGGGTGTTGTTGGGGTAAAGCCCTCTGGTGGCTTCCTCGTAGTTCAGGGCAATCATCATCTTTGCGGTGCGGGCTTTCAGGTGGTACATCGCAAAGCTGGTGGAGCACATCACCAGAAGGATGAGGGCCAGGTAGAGGAGGCGGTGCTTCCACAGCCCCTGGAAGAGAAGTTCGACCAGCGCCCAGAACTTACTTTTTTGCGGGCGGTTCGGTTGGTTTGTTTTGGGAGATGGCATGGTTGTAGATCACCTCGTTTCGATCCAGCTGCTTCATGGCGTGGCCGATGGGCAGCAGCATGAAGATCGTGTTCATATAGCAGTAAAAGGCGGTGTTGTCGGTCGCGTAGGTCACAAACGCATAAATGGTGCAGTACAACAGCAGGAAAGCGGTCTCGGTACCGTACTGCTTCTGGCACCAGACGACCTTGCCCTGCCAGCTGAGCCAGATCCAGAAGGAAAAGCCCCAGAAGCCAAGCTCAATGTACATGGTCACAAGGTCGTTGTGCATCCCGCCGAAGTCGTGGGTGCCAAAGACGCCGATGCCCGCTGCGTTCATGATGCTGATATACCGCGTGACCCAGCCGATGCCGTAGCCGCGGAACGTAGGGCTGAAGGAATACAGGTCGGTGAAGGCTTCGTACAGGCCCTCGCGGCCCATGGTGTCGATGCCCAGGGTGTCCACCGTCCAGCTGAACAGGCCCGACCAGATGAAGAAGACGTAGAATAGGCAGATGGCGATGGCGAAGATGGAGATGGAATGGAGCACAAAGTTCTGCCCCTTGGGTTTGAGCCGGGTGATGAACAGGTGCATCAACAGCACGCCGAGCATACCGATGAGGGCGATGCGCTTGAGACCCAGATAGAAGAAGCCCGCCGCCAGTGTGAGATGGACGACCCGCCGCCAACCTTTTTCAAAGAGGGCGTAATAGAGGACCATCAGCCCGAACCCGAAGGTCAGGTCGTGGACTTCCAGCGCCTTGATGGGCGCATTGGTGTCCACGCCGCCGGATTTGGCAAAGGCGATGAAGCCGGTGATGAACTCGCTCAGACCGTAAGGCCGGAGGCTGTCGAACACCAGAATGCAGACATTGGCGATGCACATGCCGTAGAAGGTGTAGTCGATGGCTTTGCCGCCGAACAGATACACCGCTGCGCACATCGAGGTAAGCGAGATCATGTGGTAGAGGATGGTGGAACACCCGCGGGACATGTAGTTCAGCTGCTGGAAATCCAGCGACCAGACAAGCATGGACCACGCCGCCATCATCACAAAGGGGATGAGAAAGATGATGTGATATTCCCCGATGAGGGGCAATCGGTTGAAGTCTCCGGTGATGAGCAGAAAACAGGCGGCCAGGCCGACCACGGCGGCCTGCACCAGGTACTTCATGAACCAGGGCAGGCCCATGCCGCGGTACCAGAACCCGATGCCCATCATGGCAATGTAGAGCAGCGGCAGCCAGAACGGCCGCTGCGCCGGTTTCCGCTTCAGGAATTGTGTTCCTCCATGCTGCGCAAGATACTCCCAGTTTCCGCTGCCATATCCCCCAAAGAGTAGTTTCATAAAACTTGGCATCTGCCCTCCTGTGCGAGCCTGCGGGCAAGCCGCGGCTCTTCGCGTTCGTTCAGTTCAAAAGCTCCACGATGGCCTGATAGTTGCGGGCACAGTTCTGGTCATCCACCTGGTCGAACAGCGCGTCCACACGCTTTGCGTAGAAGGGGGATATCGTGCCGTTCTGAGCCAGAGCGCGGTCCAGCTCCCGGAAGAGCGCTGCCTGCTCGGTGACCACAGGCCCGAAGCCGTCGTCCCGGTAGCTGAAGTAGCCGACGTCGTGGTGCACGCCCCAATACTGCGCCTCATCGAACTGGTAATAGAGGATGGGCTTTTTCATATAGGCAAAATCGAACTGTACGCTGGAAAAATCGCTGACCATGACGGCGGATTCCATCAGAAGGGTCTGCACATCGGCCTCACCCAGCGCCGCGATCTTCACCCGCGGGTTGGCGGTGTGGAAGCTGCTCAGAAAACGCTGCACCTCGAAATGAGGGTAGAAGACGGCCTCATAGCCGTGCTTCTCCAGCAGCGCCTCCAGCTCCGGGCTGGAAATGACGTCCTGCCAGTGCCGGAAATAGTCGCTCTGCTCAAACTCGGCCTGGGTCTTCCGCTCGATGGCGTAGGTACGCCAGGTGGGCATCAGCAACAGCTGGCGCTTGGTCTCGTGGGGGCGCAGCAGGGCGTCAAACCGGCACAGACCCAGCCGTTTGACAATACCGGCTGGATAATGATAGGCAGATTCTACAAAATCCCGTTCTTTTTGCAGGGAGCAGACGAAAAGGTCGGTGCGGATGTTGGGGTAGTGATACCATTTCATGTCGTCGATGATGACCCCGTGCTGCAAAAAGGCGCGGGGGCCATGGACCACATGGAGCTTGTCGAGCATGTAGTAGCTGTCGATCTCCGGGGTGTAGCCCAGCACATGGGTGCTGATCTTCATTTCCGATGCGGCGCAGAGCAGATAGTGCTTCCAGCTGCGGTAGGGCACGACCCGGCCCAGCGCTTGCACCCGCTCATAGTCCGACAGGGTGGGGTCTGCTACGAACCAGCTGTTCAATTCAGGATGCTCCCGGTTCAGGTAGGCAAAGATGTGGTAGCCGTTGTCCCGCGCTTCGCGGCCCCGCTCGGAGACGAGCCAGACATGCCGGTAATCCTTGTTCCAGCACTTCAGAACGGCAGCACAGCAGGTGGCAGTTTCATATTTCAGGAGTTCCCGCAGCAGATGAAAGGCGCGCCGGGTCTTTCGCAGCAGATCGTTCATAGACGTCGTTCCTTTACATTTAGTTGATAATACAGAAAAAATTCCGATTCATCAGGCGTTCTTCACCACATCGCCATACAGGGCCAGCAGCTGGTCGCAGTAGCGCTCCAGCGTCATCATGCGGTCTTTTTTCTGGATGCAGTGGGCCGACATCTCGGCCAGCAGGGGCTTGTCTGCATAGAGCGCCCGAATCTTTTCCGCGTAGGCGGCCGGGGTGAAGGTGTCGTTCAGGATGCCGGTGCGGCCCTCTTCCACCAGTTCCGGGATGCCGCCGATCCGGTTGCAGAGCACCGGGGTGCCGAGGGACTGGGATTCCAGCAGAGCCAGCGGGCAGTTTTCGTACCAGATGGACAGGTGCAGGGTGAACAGCGCCCCGGCCACGAGGTCTTCGAGCGCTTTGCCGGTCTGGAAGCCGACGTACTTCACGTTGGGCAGGGTGCAGTTTTTGCACAGATCCTCCATGGGGCCGCTGCCCGCGATGACGAAGGGAATGTCCGGCAGCAGCTTGCAGGCTTCGAGGATGCGGTCGATGCCCTTGCGGCCGTGGGCCAGGGCTGCCTGCAGCAGCTGGTCAAAATTGCGGATCTGTTCCATAGCGGGAGGTTCCTTTCTTATATGTAATGATGTAATCAGTTATATTCCTTGGGCTGGAGCTCGCCGGTGAGGACGGCATTGAGGTAATAGGCCAGGCTGTCCATCTCCTCCTCGCCGGGCTTGCAGATCACCCGGCCCAGATAGGAGATGCGGGAGAGCAGCAGCTGCCGGAAGGCCTGGGAATAGATGACGCCGCCGGTGAGGACGATGGCGTCCACCTGGCCGCTGAGCACGGCCTGCTCCAGGCAGCGGGCAATGACCCCGGCGCGGTAGTCCGCCTGGTCCAGCACGTTGGCGAAGGGCTGCAGCTCCTGGGCCGGGTGAGAGATGGTTTCGGAGAATTTTCTTTCAGAACCGTAATAGACCGCCACCTTGGTGGAGGTGGAGCCGGGGTTCACGATCAGCAGTTCTTTCATGGAATCATCCTTTCTTCCGGAGAAATCGGGGACTTCCCCGTGCTTTCAAAAGGAGTATAACACGCCCGTCCGGAAAAGAAAAGAGAAATTTATAAAATTTTTCTAATTTTCCTCTTGCGATTAGAAGAAAAGTATAATACAATAGACCTGCAAACCAAAGCTGCGTTTTGCAGGATGCATATTACAACAACGATTATCCTTTGAGAAAGTGAGAGACTCAGCCATGAAACAAGTCATGCTGGGCAATGAGGCCATCGCCCGCGGCGCATACGAAGCGGGCTGTTCGGTGGCCTCGGCCTATCCCGGAACCCCCAGCACCGAGATTTTACAGAACCTTTCCAAGTATAAAGAGGTATATTCCGAGTGGTCCGTCAACGAGAAGGTGGCGGCAGAGGTGGCCATCGGCGCGTCCATGGCCGGCGCCCGGGCCATGGCGGCCATGAAGCACTTCGGTATGAACGTGGCCTCCGACGCGGTGTTCCCCTCCGTGTATATCGGGGCCACCGGCGGCCTGGTGTATGTCTGCGCCGACGACCCCGGCATGAACAGCTCCGGCACCGAGCCCGACAGCCGTCATTTCGCCCCCCACATGAAGATGCCCATGCTGGAGCCTGCCGACAGCCAGGAGTGCAAGGACTTCACCAAGCGGGCCTTTGAGCTGTCCGAGCAGTTCGACACCCCCTTCATGCTGCGCACCACCGTCCGGGTAAACCACGGCAGCAGCATCGTCACCCTGGAGGACCGGGTGGAGGTTCCCGTGAAGCACTATGAGCGGGACATCATGAAAAACACCAACATCCCCGCCCTGGCCCGGAACAAGCACAAGACCGTGGAGGAGCGGCTGGTGCGGCTGCAGGAGTTCTCCAACGAGACGGACCTGAACCGCGTGGAGCTGCACGACACCAGGATCGGCGTGATCTGCGCCGGTATCTGTTATCAGTATGCCCGGGAGGTGTTCGGCGACGGCGCTTCCTATCTGAAGCTGGGCTTCACCTATCCCATGCCCGACCGCAAGATCCGTGAGTTTGCCGCCCAGGTGGACAAGCTCTATGTTCTGGAGGAGCTGGACCCGTTTATCGAGGACTATGTCCGGGGTCTGGGCATCGAGTGCACCGGCAAGGCGGTTCTGCCCCTGTATCTGGAGTATTCCGCCGACATCATCCGGCGGGCTCTGGGCCTGCCCGGCGTCAGCGCCGCCTATGAGGCTCCCGTTCAGGCGCCGGTGCGTCCGGCCAGCTTCTGCGCAGGCTGTCCGCACCGGGGCATCTATCACGAGATCAGCAAGTATAACGGCAAGATCGTGGCCACCTCCAATGACCTGACCAAGGCCACCTACCGTCTGGCCCGCGGCATGTGCAAGAAGGACTCCAGCTTCGTCACCATCATCTCCGGCTGCGATGTCTCCGATGAGGATGCCGAAAAGGTCACCGAGATCGTCAAGGCAAAGTGCCCCAACCACGTTGAGGTCAGCCACATCCGCGGCGGTCAGCCCGTTTATTATTATATGATCAGCGTGGAGTAATTTTCACTCCTGCGCTTGCAGAACACAGAACAAGCCCCCTGCATCCATCCCGGATGCAGGGGGCTTTGCTGTTCTTGGAACCTTTATTTCACGTACATCGCATCATTTTTCGCGAGGAGGTAAACGCAGTATTGATTCATGCTGATCCCCTCCCGCTGCGAATGCTCGGCAAGCGAGCGATGCAGACTGCGCGGAAGCCGCAGTTTGAACTGCCCGGAATATTCCTCCAGGCTATCCGGCTCATGGATCTCGATTCCCTCTTCCAGCGCTGCTTCCAGCCATGCTTTTTTTGCGTCCTGTGCATTTGCGATCGCGCGTTCGACCGTTTCGCCGCAGGTAATGCAGCCCGGCAAGTCCGGATAAGAGACAACAAATCCCCCCTCATCCGGGTCCTCCACCAACTCCATCCGGTAAGGCATCTTCAAATACTCATTCAGCGTCTTCATCGTTCTTCGCCTCACTCTCCACGATCTGCCGTACCATTTCCACGTAAACTTTCTTGATAGGTTCATGTTTGGGGATCGTAATGGGCATACAGCCTGCTTTCCGGAAGGTGTAGTGGCTGCTCCCGCTTCTGGGGGCTGTCATCTCGTAGCCATAGCTTTCCAGCACTTTTCGCAGTTCGTCGAACCGCAGGTCCTTCGATAAGGCACAGATGCGCGCAAGCAACTTATCCCATTTTGACATTCCGAATCCCCCTGTTCCCATTATATATGGTGTCACATATGGTGTCAAGTATTTTTAGAAGAAGCTCACCTGGCTGCTCTCCGGCAGGTCGCCGAGGGCCCCCACCTGGCGCAGGCGGTCCAGAATGGCGTTGCTGACGCCGGACGCCTGCTGCAATTCCTCGATGGACAGATACTCCTGCCCCTGGATGGTCGCTTTTTCCAGTGCATCGGCGGCGGCACCGCCCAGACCCTTCAGGGAGCAGAAGGGCAGGCGCACCTTGCCGTCCTCCACCACATACTTGGAGCCGCGGCTCTTGCCCAGCTCGATGGGCAGGAACTCGTAGCCGCGCACCAGCATC
>ENA-ORNP01002031-ORNP01002031.1-human-gut-metagenome-genome-assembly--contig:-NODE-2031-length-18131-cov-3.610810_pt1 | contig 18131 bp, 15 predicted proteins | sample MGYA00242119_ERZ509030 | MGnify/ENA primary metagenome ERZ509030 (study PRJEB26280, sample SAMEA2338708) | human gut metagenome | biome: human gut; feature: human-associated habitat; material: faeces... | reverse complement strand
CCCTCGGTAGAAAATTAGCTGAACAAGCCGCCGCAAGTTGGCCTAACTCTATTGTCGCCGTAGTTGTTGCCGGGGCCGACTACGCCCTATACGTTGAAAGTAAAGGTTACGACGTAATTAGCGGGCCTTGCAACGAATTAAACGGGTTATTAAAACAACATTTGGCGCAAGCCGTAGCCAGCTTTAAGTAATGGACGAACAACGAAAAAAGTTAATACAATATTTAGCCAACATAGAACGGCAACTTTCCAACCTGTACGGGCGCACTTACCGTGCCGCGTTGGAACTTGCCGAAGTCCGCAAAGCGATAGAAGCCGGCGATACTTTCACTTGGAAAGGAAACCCGGCCGCCGAAAAACGACTTAATCAATACCTAAGCGACCTTGCAACTAAGGCCGGTATAATTATTCAAAACGGCGTACAACGTGGATATATTCAAGGAGAAAAAGACGCACGAACCCCGATACTTACCCAATTAGGTACAACGGACGATAAACGAAAGGCTATAAATGAACTTTGCGAAGCCGCAACAAAGGAACGCAGGGCGCAAGGCATGACCGCTCACGCTTTCGCAACAGCCGAACGCGGGGGACTTACATTGTCTTCGCGCGTATGGAACCTAACAGGCAATGCCAAACAAGAACTTGAAACAATTATACAAAACGGCATACTTGAAGGTAAAGGAGCAAAAGAAATAGCAAGCGGGATAAAGGGTTATTTGAATAATCCTAACGCATTATTTCGACGGGTACGGAATAAGGAAACCGGGAACCTTGAACTAAGCGAAGCGGCGAAAAAGTACCACCCCGGCCAAGGCGTATATAGGTCGGCGTATAAAAACGCCTTGCGCTTGGTTCGTACCGAAATGAACGCCGCCTACCGTCGTGCAGAGTGGGAAAGCTACCAAAACAACCCACTTATTACCGGGTATGAAATTCGGCTAAGTAACAACCACACGACCACCGTAAACGGTAAGATAAAGCGGCTTGTAGACATTTGCGATACTATGGCCGGCCGATACCCTAAGACTTTCCGGTGGACGGGGTGGCACCCTAATTGCCGGTGTGTTATGGTTCCTATCGTCATAACGCCCCAAGACTTCGGCAAATACTTGAAGGCTAAGCGGGCTAAGAAATTGGAAGAATGGCAGCCGAAAGACCGGAAAAGTAAACAAGTCGTAGAGGTACCGAAAGAACTAATACAATGGATTGATACAAAACAACGACAATTAAGAGCGGCCAAAGTAAAACCCGATTTTGTAGGCGACAACAAAGGTATAATAGCACTTACCCAGCAGAAGAAAGTATTATCCTTATTTGCCGGAACCTTACAGCAGTTCGCCGATACATTGTTTAAGACCGGGCGCAGCATGGGGCAAGTAAAGCAAATAGGACGGGTAGACGACATTGTACGCGAAGATATGGCAAAGAAAGGCCATAATTTGGAAACGGAAACTATTATAGTTCTTGACCGGACGGTATTAAAGTACATAGGCCACCCCAAAGAAAGCAAAGGGGCCACCGTAGCAATTACTCGATACGGGGAAATAGAAACCGCCATAAACACGCCGACCCATATTTACGAAGACCTAAATTCTAAGGATTTGGTTTACGTTTATACCCACCCTTACGAAAAAGGGAAGGTTATAAAAGTTGTAGTACACCCGAACTATAAGTACAAAGGTGTAACGGCTAACGTCGCCAAATCGTGGGGTGTAGTTAATGAATCGGATATGAACACGCACGATTACCGGTTAATAAAATAGGGGCTACCTTTTGGATAGCCCCTAAACCGAATACCGGTAGGAGTTGAACCTACAATATACCGACCTTTCGGCCCGCCCCGCTACCACGTTGCGACCATCGGCACCCGGTTTTTGCAAAAGTAACTTTTATTCTTTAATCCGGCAAATTCCGCCGTTCCAAGTCTTGTATATAGGCATGGTCGTACAGTATTTTAAGTGCGCCTTTCAGTTGGCAAAGCGATTGTTCGGCAACGTGAATAGGTAAAAATTCTTCGGACGTTAAGCCAGCCGCTAATTTGTAATCGTTAAACTTCTCGATAACTACGAATACTTCCCCTATAATTTCCGCAAGTTCCGGGCAAAGTTTTGTTTTTTCAATTAGTTTAGGTTTGGCGGGTTCGTCTATTGCCACGTTCCCGCCTTCGTAGTAAGGTAAAATTTGGGTTTCTACCAAATTTTCCATAGAAGCGGCCAAATTCCTATCTTTGCACCGGAATATACAACGCGAAAGGTTTTCTTCGTCAATATACCCAGCTATTTGTATTCCTTGGTTCGTTGGGGTTTCCAAATAACGGAACCTTGCCCCGTCTAAATACCGTTTCAACAAAGTTCCGCAGCTAAAACCTAACGCCTTCCAAACGTCGATATAGCAGAATAAAATAGTTCCGTTGTAATTTCGTGTGCGTATTTCGCCAAGTATAGGGGAAGAAAAGGGAATTATAGGGTAAACGTCGGCAGCTTGCCGCAACTTCTTTACCTGTGTTTTTTGCGTTGCTTTACCATGAACAGAATACCCTCCCGTATTCCGAATGGCGGGTAGGACTTCTTCCACTACCCAATCTTGGAACGCTTCCGCTTCTTTCTTCCGGCTTTGGAAGATACAGCGGTATAGGTTCGGTTCGTCGATGAAGGTAAGGTTTTGCCTACCGCCTTCCGTAAGGGTGTAAACACTACTTACTCCCTTTTTGTTTAGCCTTGTTTTTACTACCCTTGGATTGGTTAGAGATAATGCAGTACATACATCAGTAAGGCAAAAAAGGGCTTCGCCCTTTTCATTGGATTGTACCCGCATTTGCCCGAAAGCGGGATTTTTGAAAATTTGAACGCCCGTAGCGTTCGGGATAATTTTTTGTTCCATTATGATAAGCGTTTAATGGATTAGGCGAAAGAAAAACGGCCCCGCCTTTCCCGTTGCTTATCACCTTGGAAGGCCGTAGTGGCATTAACCAGCTACACGGGGGTACGAAGCCGTATATATTTTTCTCACCTCATTTATAAGGTGTGCAAACAAGCAAGCATAAAAAACGCCCGCACTACTTGGCGAGCTTCCGCACGCCTTCCAAAATGATAAGCACTACAAAAGTACGCTTTACTTTTCGCTTGTGCAAGCGTTTCGCAAAAATAGTTATTCTTAGGCAGGGCGAAAATAGCAAAAAATACCGATTTCGTATTACAATAATACGAGAACAGGCAAAAAACAAGCCCCGAAAAGAGGGGCTTATAATATCAGCTACACGTAGATAGTAGAGCAGAAAAGCCAACCACAGCTAAGGCAATAGCTACGATAAATTGGATTATACCCAAACCACCGCTAACCGCTTCCTTTGTGGTAAGTTCCTTATTTTCGTCCCCTTCTTTGGCCGTTTCGGGCGATTCTTCTACTTGCTTTTGTCCGCACTTGGGGCAGAAAACAACATCTTCGGCGACTTCTTCGCCGCATTTCTTACAGAACATAAAATTTATTGCTTAGTACATTTGATTTCTAATGTAGAAGAACTACCCTGTTCTTTCATCACAAGGTGGCATTTTTCGCCGGATAAACTTTTTACTTCATATCGCAGATATTCAACACCTTCTACATAAGTGTAAATAGTATTTCCTTCGGCTTTATAAGTGCCGGAACCCGTGCCAAATTCCCCGCGCCCCGAATACGTCCCGTTTTCGTTAAATGTAGCATAGGTAGGTTCAAAAACCATTTCGGCTACGCTTGTAGTTACATCTAAAAAACTACCGTCTTTTTGCTGAATTTCGGTTACGCGCCAAGTTCCGTACAAAGTTTCTAAATCGTAATTAAACTTTGGTGTTTCATCATCTTTTGAACACCCGGCAAAAGCCATTACACAGACCAGCAAAGCAAATAAATACTTCTTCATTTGAACATTTGTTTTGCGCCCCAAGAACCCGAACAGGCAATTACTAAACGCAGAAAGCGTGGGCCTTATCGGTTTACAAGTTTGAGGCATCGCCAAACGCCCACCATAGAATAAACCATAACCCACGCTTAGCGATATATCGGAAATGGATATACAGCCAGCGAGCGTTAATAGGCTCATCTATGGTTCGTTAATTGGCGATTTTCAAACTTAGATACCTATACGCTTCCGTACACGTTCCCGGATTTCTCCCCGGAAACGTTGCAAATATACTGCAAAAACACTAAATAACACTACTTTACGGCGAAAAATAGAGCAAGGAGCAAGGCAGGAGCTACCCAACTCCTAAGAAGGTGCAGGCCAGCCCCAGCCCAGCCGCAGGCTTGGGGCTATGGTACTTCGGAATCAGATAGTTACGGTTATTTCAGTGTTTAATATATTGATATATAATTATTTGCGATTTTTCATTTTTTGAGAACAAGCCCCAGCCCAGCCCCTAACCAGCCCCACAATTTAGCGCGGAACATTCGGCGCAATTTTCATTTTTACAAAATCAATAAATAACTATATATCAATAAATAACGCGCACACAAGCGAGGGGCTGGCCAGCCCTTGGGCAGCCCCAAGCGTGCCCCTTCTTAGGGGCACTGGATAAATATAAAGAAAAAGAATATTTCTTTATAGGGGGGTATGGGGGGAACCTTTCTTTACGAACATACCCCGGAAGCTACTACCAACATTTCGGAATAGCTTGCAACATTAACTACCAACATTTCGGAATAGCTTGCAACATTAACTACCAACATTACCGGAATGATGATAGCAATACGGCGGTAACAAAATTCCCATTTTCCACTTTTTCGAGAGGGGCCGGATAACGGACGAAGCAAGAATACCCGTTTTTGCCCTTTCTCGTGCCCGCTGTTCGACTTTATGCGGTTGGCTGGTATATTTCCTTGTTTGGAGAATAAAACGCGCTAAAATCGCATTCTTTTGCCATTTTTTACACTGCATTGCCATTTGTTCGCAAAATCACTTACTCAGTAACAGCCGAACAAGAAGCGGCCCAACCCTTACGGTTGAATTGTTGAAACGAGTGTAAAGAACTTGCAACGCTATGCGAATAATCGTATTACTATAATACGTTTCTTTGTTGCAGGTTTAATTAAATCCAAAAATCAAAATGGAACTAAACGAAATTGTAGCACTACTTGAAACACAGTTTCCGGGCGTGCGAAAAGACGGGCTTAACCAGCTTGCGCGAGTTATCGCCATGCAGGTTAATACCAAGGAAGAAGCTACCGGTATCGTAGGTAAACTTACCGCCGAAGCCGTAGCGAAGTTTGTAGCGGATTGGCGCAAAGACGCGGACGCGGAAATAGACAAAGCGAACAAAACGCGCGAGGAAAACCTGCGCAAGAAGTACGATTTTGTGGAAAAGAACCCGGAGGACGGCGGCACCCCACCCGCACCGGCCGGAGCCTTGGACGCCGCAACCGTGCAAACAATGATTACGAACGCCGTAAAGGAAGCTACTAAGGGCTTGCAGTCCGAAGTAATGAGCCTTCAAAGCGCGGCCGTAACCGCCAGCCGCCGGGAAACGCTTGTTAAAGAGCTTGCCGACGTACCCGAAGCCTACAAAGCTAAGGTTCTTAAAGATTTCGACAGAGTGGCCAGCCTTGGCGGCTTTGCCGACGAAAACGCCTTTAACGAGTATCTGACCGAAACCAAGAGCGACGTAGCAGCCTTCGGCCAAGAGTTGGCAGACCGGGGCCTAAGCCTTCACGAAAAACCGGTACTTGGTTCCCCCAACAAGGACGGAGTAAGCGCGGGCGTAGCAAGCTACATACAGGCAAAGACCGCAGAAGCCGAAAACAAAGGCTTGGGCGGCAAAGAGGTTTAACGCTTAAACACTTGTAAAATGCTTAGAATCGACAGGAAAAAGGATAACCGCGTTATCCGCGCGTTTACCCACAAGCTCGCCGATATTCCGAACGGTATTACCGTTTCAGCTGCCGACCTTACGCAGAAAGTTCTGCACGAAGGTACGCCGGTAGGAAAGGACGAAAACGGGCTTTACCATGTAGTGAAAGTAGCCGTTCTTGCGGACGATGCTACGAACTCCGCTACCACCTACACCGTAAAGAAGGGCCATAACTTCAAAGTCGGCGACGTGCTTATGCTGGCTTCCAGTAAAGCGGCTTACGCTATTACCGCTATCGCCACAAACAGCGGCGACGCGACCAAAGACGACCTTACGGTAGGTACAACCCTTGGAGTTGCCGCAAAAGCCGGCGATTCGCTTTACCTCGCAGCCAAGGCCGGGGCTTCGGGGGCAGCTTTCAAATACGCACCGGTAGCCCTTGTAGGCGAAAGCTACGACGTAGACGCGCTTAGCAACCATATCGTAAACGCCGTAACTATCGGGCAGATTCGGGAAAGCAATATCCCGCCTATCGGTGCCGAAGTGAAAGCCAAACTTACCGGTATTCAGTTTATCTAATTTAATCGGGAAAAGTTATGCAAAGGAGCTTAATGATTGGCATTACCGAAAGGGATATGCAGGCCGTAGTTAATACCTACGACCTTAAACCGTATTACTATCCTACCTTGTTCCCCTTGAAGGAGAACTACACGCTTACGTGGAAAGCCCTTGAAGCGCAGGTAGGGTTAAAGATTGCCGGCGACCTTGTAGCGCGTGGCGCAAGTATCAACAAGAAGACCCGCGAAGCTATTGCGCGTATTCAGGGCGATATTCCGAAAGTGGCTATTAAGCGCACCAAGGACGAAAACGAGCTTAACGAATACGACATTATGGTAGCCATGACTTCCGCGAACCCCGACCTTCGGGCGTTGGTAGAAGCGTGGGCCGAAGATACGCAGTACTGCTGGGACGGGGTGGCCGCCCGCTTGGAATGGATTGCGTTGCAGTCTATTTCGTTGGGTAAAGTAACGCTTACCAACGACAACAACAATAGCGTAATTACCGAATACGACGTAGATTATCAAATCGACGCAACGCAGAAGGTAGGATTTCAGACCGGCTCGGCAGCTTGGAGTAACACAAGCGCGAAACCGTTTAGCAAGGACTTTAAGGCTATCGTAGCTAAGGCCAAGAAGAAGGGTATTAGCTTGAAATACGCCTTTATGAACCTTGACACCTTCGCGCTTATGGTTCAGACCGAGGAAGTAACGAAACTTTGCGCTTCGTTCGCGGCTAACGCTTTGAACATCGCACAAACGCCGAGCTTGGAGCAGGTAAACGCAGCTATGAAAGGTTTGGCCTACTTGCGCGGCTTGCAGGTTGTAGTTATCGACCAAGATATTACCATCGAAAAAGACGACGGAAGCCGTATTACCGGCAACCCGTTCGCCGACAATGTGGTAATGTTCAGCGAAAGCAAGGTACTCGGTTCTACCTATTGGAAGAAGCCGGCCGATATGAACCTTAAAGGTTCCGTAGCAATCAAAGCTATGAACGGACACACCTGCGTAAAGAAGTATTCCACCGAGGAACCTATCGAAGAAGTTACCGTAGGAATTGCAAACGCTTTCCCGGCTTGGCTTTCTTCGGGCCGTTCCTTCCTTATGGACACTTCTAACAGCACCTGGACACACTAACCGGAAAGGGACGGCCGGCAACGGTCGCCCCTATCCTAATACCCTTACCCGATGACTTACAAAGAATGGATTACTAAGACGGTCGGCAAATTCCAGCTATCGGCGGACGACGTGGATTTGATACTTTGCAACCAAAGCGGACTTATCCCCGACCCGGACGCACCGGTAGACGTGCGGAAGGCTAAAACGGCCATTTGCCGAGAGTTTACAACGCTTATCCCCCTTGCCAATATCGGAGAAGGCGGGTATTCCATTAGTTGGAATTGGGACGCTATCAAACTTTGGTATAACGCGACTTGCACGGAATTAGGCATTACGCCGGCCGGCAAGCCCAAAATTCGGAACAAAAGCAACGTATGGTAACGACTTCCTACCAATACCCGCAATACTTGTACGCCTTGCAGCACGACGGCGAAAGCGTCCAATTACCTAACGGTTCTTGGGAAACACCCGCCGCAGTTTGGGAGTTAAAAGCAGCTTGCCGGGAAGAAACCAACGGCAAAGGTTCGACAATTCAGACCGCCGACGGAAAAACCCGCGTTTTCGCTTCGCTTATACAACTTCCGAAAGGTACGGCCAAGATTCACGAAGGCACGCAGGTAATTGTAACGCGGGAGAAGGTAGACGTTAGCCAGCTTTCGAATACCGAGTTTGTAGAAGCAGCCAAAGCAACGGGCTTAGTTGTAGTAACCGGAACTTGCGAAAAGTTCGACCTCGGCCGGCTTCATTGCCGGTTATGGATTTAACACAGATAGATATGCAAAGTATAGAAACCGATGATATTCTTTTTGAGATTCTGAACGCTTCGGCCGAATTGAAAGCGGCCCTTAGCGGCGGAATATTCGTGCAGGGAGAACGGCCGGATAATTCCGGGAAGGAAGACGTAGTAATTAACAACCTATTCCTAAACCACGAAGTACCGCAAACCGGAACTTCAAACGTAAATATCCACGTCCCCGACAAAAAGGAAAGGATAGGCCGAACCGAACAATTTAAGGCGCATAGGGAGCGAATACGCGAACTAACGGCTATTGTTCTATCGGTTCTAAAATCGGCGAACATTACCGGGCTATCTATTCGTGTTTCTTCGGAAACCATAATTAAAGAACCTGGCATTAACGAACATTACAACAACTTGCGGGTAGAATGGAATATACAACGAACTAATTAAAATTTACGACAATGGCAGCAAAGAAAACTTATACTATTGGCCTTTCTAAGATTGAGGTAGGCGCAATTGCCGAAGACGGCGGTATGGGTGAAGATTTGGCGGTATTGGGTTATACATACCAAGATACCTGCACAATGACGCAGGAAGACCCGGAAACAACCGACCACTACGCCGAAGAAGTGGACGACCCCGTAATAAGCATTAGCCGGGGCGGAAAAACGAACTTCAACTTTTCGATTATGAACCCTTCGGTTACGGTTCTTGCCGACCTTTTGGGCGGCGTAGGTACCCCCGGCACGGGTTCAACGCCGGATAAATGGGAAGCTCCGGATAAAATCCCCGTAGTCGAAAAGTCGGTACGCATTACCCCGGAACAGGGCCTTAAATTCGAGATTCCGCGCATGAAACTCGTAAGTAAGATTAACGCAACTTTCAGTAAAAGCGGTATTCTTCTTATCGAGGTTGCCGGTACCGTATTGCAGCCGACCAAAACGGGAACTAAGAAAATAACCGCTACGCTTATGACCGCCGCAGACGTGCAGGCATAACGCGGGGAAAGCCTTACTTTAACCCGAAAGCCCCCAAATGAAAGTTTCGGGGGCTTTCTTGATTTAACGACGATATGAACGACGATACGATAAGAGAAAAAACGGATTTAGAGTTAGAGCGCGAAGAACTTAACCTTTTGGTAAAGCAAGGTATAAAGTTCAGCGTTACGCATAAAATCCGCCGGCATAAAAAAGGCGTTAAAGGATTCTTCCAACGTCCCGAAGTAATTACGGTAAAGGAAGACTTCGAAATACAGGAACCTACGCTTTCGGTTCTTGACAGACTTAGCGCGATATGGGTAGAAATGGGCTTAGACGAAAAACGGCTTACAGCCGGCGGAACGGAAACCTTGGCGGAAGCGAAGCGCATAGCCAAAGATAACGCCGCACGTATGGCCCGAATAATCGCTATTGCCGTATTGGGCGAAGATTACCACGTTACCGAAGTTTGCGCGGGTGGAAGGGTAAAAAAATACAACGACGATAAGGAGTTAGACCGGCTTACGGCCCTTTTCTTCCACACTATTAAACCTTCCAAATTGGTAGGACTTTCCGAAGCCGTAACCAGCGTAAGCAACTTAGGGGATTTTATAAACTCTATGCGCTTGATGAGCGGCGCAAGAACGACCCAACCGAGGACGGAGCGCATAGAGTAATAGGGCTTAATAGTCCTTACGGCCGCCGGGGTTCGATTTGCGCCCACCTTGGCTGGACTTGGGATTACTTACATCACGGCGTAGCTTGGGCCGTTGTTCAACGGTTGTTAATCGACGCGCCGCGCATGGCCGACGACGAAGACGGCAATACAGCGGGCAACACGACAACCAAGATAACCAGCGAGAACGCCGAAAGTATTTTACAACAAATAAATAGCATTATCCGATGAATATAAAAGGCGGTGCCTTGGAGTTCGATATAATTGCGAATAACGGGCAAATAAATAGCGCATTGGCCGAAACCAAAAGGCGCGTACAGGGTTTCACGGACGCAACCGTAGAAGGCGGCGACCGTATGGAAGCCGCGTACAGAGAAGCCGCCGCACAAATTGAAGCGGCGTTTAAGGATATAGACACTATGGCCGCAATCCATAGTAACGCAATCGCCGACCTTGAAAAAGAGTACGCCCGCTTGGGCGAAGCGGCCGGGGCCGCCTTTATGAAAGGCACCGCCAAGGGGGACGAAGAATATAGGGCATTAACGGCCAAACAACAGGCTATAAAAGACGAAATAGCCCAGCGGAAAGCACTTTTGCAGGAAGTGGCGAACACGGCGGACGCTTTACAGAAAGAAGAACAAACCTTAAACGAGAATAAGGCCAAGGTAGAGCAAAACGCGAAGGCGAAAGGCATGTTACGAACGCAAGTTATGAACCTTAAAAATTCACTTGCGGAAATGGAACAGAACGGGAAGCGTAATACGGACGAATACCGGGCTATGCAGGCGGAATTAGGCCGTTTGGCGGACGCTATGGCCGCCGCAAATACGCAGGCTAAAATTATGTCCGACGACTACCAAAATATGAATACCGTATTAGAGGTAATGGGCGGTATAAGCGGGGCTTTTTCGGCCGCGCAGGGTGCGGTAGGACTGTTTGCCGGGGAAAATGAAAACTTGCAAAAGATTATGGTTAAAGTTCAGTCCCTTATGGCTATAACCATAGGCTTACAGCAGGTAGCCAAAACCTTAAACAAGGATTCATATACCCAGCTTGTATTAGTTCGCAAGGCGAAAGAATTACTTACCGTAGCGGAAACGAAGTTTGCTACGGCTTTGGGTATTTCCAACGTAGCGGCAAAGGCGTTAATGGCGACCTTAACCCTTGGCCTTTCAGTAGCGATTACCGCTGCGATAGCCTTAATTTCCAAATTCATATCCAAGAATCGGGAAGCAAAGAAGGCGCAAGAAGAATTTAATAACAAAGTGGTAGAAGCTGCCGCCGAACCGGTTACAGCAATTACCGAGCTTTCCACCGCATGGAACCGGCTGGGTAACGATATGGCCGCTAAAAACAAGTTTATCGAAGACAATAAAGACCGCTTCGAGGACTTGGGATTTTCCATTAAGACGGTTAAAGAAGCGGAAGACTTGTTAGTAGCTAATAAGTCGAAGTTTATAGAAGCCTGCTTAGAACGGGCCAAAGCGTTAGCCGTACAGGAATTGGCCGTAGAGAAATACAAGGAAGTATTAAAAGCCCAGCAGGAATTAGAAGCTACTCCGAAAGCGTATGTATCGAAGAAGGGAACATATAAGGACGGTTACGGCGTAGAGCGTAAAGGCGTTATAATTGAAAAATCCCGCGATTGGAAAAAGGCCGAAGATGCCGTAGCGAAAGCGGAACGGGAATATAACGCCTTGATAAACCAGCAAGTAGAATTTACCGCAAAAGAACGCGAAATTTTGGATTCTATCGGGGGCGGTGCGGATAAAGTGGCGGAAGGCAGTATAGAAGCTCTGGAAAAGACTATTTCAAAGTTGCGTGCAAAGTATAAGGAAGCTACCACCGATAAGGAGCGGGCCGAGTTATTGGCGAAAATCAAAGAACAGGAAGCGTTACTTAAAAAAATGGATTTATCCGGCACGTCTTCTAAGACTACGCAAAAAGACCCGTTTACGGAACAATTGGAAGCCCGGAAAAAGAAATATACGGAGTATTACAATTGGGTAAATTCCAAAGACGAAGTAGTACGCAATGCCGCAAAAGCCGAGTTCGCCGGGTTGCTGAAAGAAGGAAGTAGCTATTTGGATTATTTACAGAAGCAGCGCGACCAGCTTATTAAGGCTATCGGAAGCGGAACGGCCACAAAGACACAAGCCGAAGAATTGCAGAAGCTAAATAACGCCATAGCCAACGAAACGAAGGAAACCGTTTTAGCCGGATTCGAAAAGGAGCTTAAAGAACAACTTTCCGGGGCACGTTCCATTTTGGAAATGGTTAATATCTTGGAAGAAAAGCGTAAGGCTTTGACCGGGGACGGTTCCGACCTTGACAAAGGTAAAAGCGACATTATTAAGAAGCAGCAGGAAGACGTAGAGCAAAAGGCCAAAGACCGGACAAAAGCCCTATTATCCGAATATGCGGACTATTTGGGTAAGAAGATAACCTTTGAAGCCAACTACGCCGAAAATAGCCGCCTTCTTAACGAGCAATTGGCGAAGGCCAAGACGGACGACGAACGCCGTATAGCCTTGGAAGCCTTGGCGAATTTGGAGAAAGAGCGCAAAAAATACGCAAAAAGTTCGGGGAACGAAGACTACGACGCATTGGTAGAGGAATACAAAACATATCAGCAAAAATGCGCCGATATTTCCGCGCAATACGACGAAAAAATAGCATTGGCAACCCAGCAGAATAACGAAGAATTAGTAGCGAAATTGCAGGAAGCCAAGAATAAGGCCCTTTCGTCCGCAGCGTTGCAGGAATTGACCGATTCCGGGGCTTGGGAGCAACTTTTCGGGAACCTCGACGACCTTACTACGGCGCAAATACAGGCCCTTATAGATAAAATCGAAGCGCAAAAGGCCCAATTAGGCGTAGAACTTAACCCGCAAGACTTAGACGTAGTTTTAAGCAAGTTGCGGGAAGCCAAGGACGAAATACAGACCCGCAACCCGTTTAAGGCCCTTTCTACGGCTTTGAAGGACTATAAGAAGGACGCAAGCAAAGCGAACCTATCCGAAGTATTCAAAAGTGTAGGAGCTACGGCCGACTTGGTAAAAGGTTCCTTCGATTCGGTTACGGGTGCGCTTTCGAATATGGGACTTGCCGGCGACGAAGTAACCCAGCAACTTTTAGGCGACATCGGCGAAATGATAGGTTCCGCCGGGCAGTTGGCTACCGGTATCGCAACCGGCAACCCACTGGGAATTATACAGGGTAGTATCGGCCTTATTTCTTCCGCGTTTGAAGTGTTCAATTTCCGAGACCGCCGGGCCGAACGTGCCATTAAGAAGCACGCGGCAGCCGTTGAAGAATTGGAACGCACCTATAAGGCACTCGAATACGCCGTAGATAATGCGTTAGGCGAATCGGAATACGATAACCAAAAGGCCCTTATAAACAATATGCGCGAACAGCAAGCGCATTTACGGGCTATGTGGGAAGCAGAAGAAGATAAGAAGAAAACAGATAGCGATAAGGTAAACCAATACAAGGAGCAATACGATGAATTAGGCCGACAAATTCAAACAACCATATCCGAAATTACGGAAAGCATTACACAGACCTCGGCAAAGGACTTGGCTACACAATTGTCCGACGCAATAGCCGAAGCCTACGCGGACGGATTCAATAGCGACAATGTAAAAAATGCGATTGAAAAGGTTACGAACCAAGTATTAGGTAATGCCGTAAAGAACGCCTTAAAAAAGCAACTTTTAGAAACACAATTAGAAGCGGCTGTAAAGCAATTACAGCAAGATATGGGTTTCGATAAAGAAGGCGGCGGTTCCTTCGACGGCTTGACCCCGGAAGAACAACAGCGGTTTAAGGATAGGGTAAACTCGATAGCCCAAGGGTACGCCGAAGCCTTGAAATTGTACGAAGACCTGTTTAAGGATTTGGACGATACGGGCGACCCCACTACGAGCCTATCGGGTGCGATTAAAGGAGCCAGCCAAGAAAGTATAGATTTATTGGCCGGACAAACGAACGCCGTACGTGTAAACCAAGTGCAGGAAATAGAAATCTTGCGCCAGCAGCTTATACACCTTGCCAACATCGACGGCAAATTAAGCGTATCGAACCGGCACCTTGAACAGATAGAAAAGAATACTTCGGGAAGCGCGTCCGACCCGTTACGGGCGCAAGGAATAACAATGTAGCGATATGGAAGTAAATAAACGATTGGCCCGCGACGCCAAAAAGAAAGGCATTTGCGAAGAATGGTACGGCCGCCTTATAGATACCAAAGGGAAAGACGAACTTATTAAAATGTACCTTGAAGGTATCGACTTTTGCCTAAGCAACGAGTACCCCAGCAACGAATTTATACGCCAGCACTTCGTAGGTACTTGCGAAGCCTACGGCGTGTTCCTCGACCAAGCTATTACGGCAGGAAACTTCCGGCACGTAGTAGCCCTTGGCCGTTGCGAGGGTACCGCCACTTACGACGGTTGGAACGTAGGGCAGGTATTCGCAAAGCACCAAAGCCGGTTAAAGGTTCTTGCTACCGGTAATTCCTTCGTAATGGTAGACGTATTCGACGATACCACCGTAGAAGTAGAAGCACGGGATAACGCGAAGATTTGCGTAAACCACTACGGCGGGAACTTGACGACTACCACCGGCGACGGCGAAGGTAACGCGATAATAAAAGTTATTCGAAAAACGACTAAAACGTATTGATATGGCAGACGAAAGTAACATTATCCTAAATATGCCCTTCGATGAAGCGGCCGGTTCTACCATTGCTTACGATTACAGCAAGACACGGGCGGACGGTACGGTAGTAGAAGCAGATTTTACCGGCGGAAAGCAAGGCAATTGTATAAAGTTCGACGGTAACGGGCATTGCGATATAGACAAAAACGTAATTCCCCTTACCGGGAACTTTACCCTGCTTGCCTGGTTGAAGCGTTCAGCCTTCCCGGACGGCTTTACAGGTAAGCGTATCGGATTCTTTGCCCGCTGGGAAGCCATAGAAGGTTATACGGAAGCGTGGTTTAACCTTGCGGCCGATACTTGGGGCTATTGGGCTATCGTCAAAGAGGGCCTAACAATCCGCATTTACCTTGATACGGCATTGGTGCAGACCATTACGCTACCCGCCCAGCCTACCGGTTTCGCTATCCTGCAAGACATCTATACGACCGCCAACGGGTACGGTTGTATCGACGAAGTTAAGGTATATAATACCGCCTTGCCGCAGGAAGAAATTACCGAAAGTATTGCTACGGTGGCGCAATTGGCTTACAGTATAGACGGAACCGATTTTAAGGCTTGGGATATTTATGTAAGCGAAAGTAACGGCCTTCTTGACCGTCCCAAAATGAAAACCCCGGTTTCCGTTGATTGGCCGGATTATCACGGGGAGATAGTAGACCTTGAAAACAAGATACTGCAACCCCGCGAAATAGCCCTTAATTGCTTTATGAAAGCGAACGGGAAGGTAGACTTTGTTACGAAGCTAAACGACTTCTTGGACGTATTCAACCGGCCCAACACCCAGCGGCTTATGGTAGATATACACCCTACGAAACCGTTGCTTTACGAAGTCTATAACGAGAACGGGGTAGCCATTAACAAACGTTGGAACGACGACCTTATGGTAGGAACCTTTACCTTGAAATTGAAGGAACCCGACCCGGTAAAGCGTATCGTACGGCACCAGCGTTTAAGCAATGATACGAAAACGCTAACGATTACCCTAACCAGCAAGAAGGCGGTTACTATCTTTTGGGGCGACGGAACCCAAACGAACGACGTTTACGGAACCGACGTAACAGCGAGTCACGAATACACGACCGACGGAATTTTTTACGCCATTGTCGCCGGAGTTATCGAAGAAATAGAAAGTTTCACTACTAACGGTATTATCGTATGGAACAAATTATAGTAAGACACCCGGACGGGACTACGGCCCTATTGACTTCGCGGGCGCGTAAGTCCGGAGTTACCAAGGCCGAACAAAGTATTACGCTGTTAGGGGCGGATACGGTGGCGATAACCGTAAAAAGTGCCACGCCCTTAACCTTCCACTTGGGCGACCAAATAGACGTTTACGGGAAGACTTATACCCTTAACCAGCTTCCGGGCATTAAGAAGACCGGAAACCGGAATTTCGAATATACCCTTACTTTCGAAGGCGTACAGTACGAGTTAATCGACGTGCAATTTTTGTTACCGGACGATACCGTATTAGATAGCTTTACGGGCGATTTAGAAGACTTCTTAGGTATTCTTATCGGGAACCTTACCCGCGTATATCCGGGTAAATGGGTGTTAGGCGTTTATCCGGCCAATACGGAGTATAAAACGCTTACCTATACGGAAAAGAATTGTTTGGAAGTGTTGCAAGACCTTTGCGAACAGTACAGCACCGAATTTGAGATTACCCAAGCTAACGGCGTTCGTACGCTCAATATCAAAACGGCCGGGGTAAACTTCCCCTATACCTTCCGGTACGGACGTACCGGCGGGCTTTACGAATTAACGCGCCAAAACATCAATTCCAAGAACGTAGTTACCCGGCTATACGTCTACGGCGGTAGTAGCAACCTTGGGGACAAATACCGTTATACCCGTCTTTGTCTTCCGGGCAAAGCTAAAAACGCTTCCTACATCGAGGACGCGGCCGCTATTGCGGCTTACGGGTTGAAGGAGAATACAAAGATATTCGACGACATCAGACCCGAACGCTACGGCGAAGTAACAGCCGCCGGAAGCGCGTATTATGCTTTTAAGGACGCTACTATGAACTTCGACCTTAACGAAAAGGATAGCGCGGGTAATACAAAGTGGCTTATCGACGGAGCTACTGCAAAGGTAAAGTTCACTACCGGAAACTTGGCCGGCTATGAATTTGACATACACAAGTACGACCACGCGACGAAGGAAATACAGGTAGTACCGTTCACGGACGAAAACGGCATGAAGTTCCCCAGCGAAACAAGTGCGGCGTTTCAGTTCGGCGTAGGCGATAAGTATTTCTTCACGGATATAAATTTGCCGGACACTTACAAGACCGACGCGGAAAACAAACTCCTTGCGGAAGGCAACAAGGCAATAACCGAATACAGCCAGCCGCAAGTACAGTACGGGTTAAGTATCGACGAAAATTTTATACGTCAGTTCGCCGGCGAACTGACCGTAGTAAACCTTTTTGCCGTCGGCGATTATATCCCAGTGGAAGATGAAGACATAGGCGTAAACAAATCGGTACGAATTACGGCCTTTACGCGCGATTTGCTGCGGGAATACAAGTATAATATAACCTTGGGCGACAGCGTAACCAAAACGACGATAACCCGCGTTATCGAAGACTTGCAGAAAATCGACAATGTTATAGAGATAAACGACCTTGCCGACCCGTCGAAGGCCCGCCGCAATTGGAAAGCCAGCCAAGAAGTATTAGCTAATGTTTTCGACCCCGAAGGACACTATTACAGCGAGAAGATAAAGCCGCTTTCGATTGAAACGACCATGTTAGCCACCGGCGCACGTTCCCAGCAGTTCGTATTACAGAACACCCGCTTTGAACCGAACTACGAAGGGAATCCCAATACGGTAAAGGTGGTAGGCGGTACGTTGGTTCACTATACGATAGCGGAAACCGTAAAAAGTTGGCAGCTAAATACGGCCACCTTTTCGAACCTTGTAAGCGGAACGGTCTATTACATATACGCCCGTTGCCAAAAGACAGGAACGGCCGGAAACATCGTTTTCGACACAGTACAGCGAGCGGTAGACGGCGACCCTACATATTATTATTTCTTGATAGGGAGCCTTAGCAGCGTGATAACCGATACCGACGGGAACCGGCCGGCGCGTCTTATCGCCCTAACTTATGGCGCAACGACAATTAACGGTCGTTTCCTTGCTACGGGGCGGATTCAAAGTGGCGACGGACAAACTTATTTCGACTTAGACGCCGGAGAGATTGGGGGGAACATTAAATTTCGTGCGTCTGACGGGACATTAAAGGATGTTGCTGAATTGGAACAAAGCGACATAGAATATTTGCGAGATGCTTTTAAGGATGCAAGAACAGAAATAGAAGGCGGTGTAGCCCTTTCCGGATTTATAGGTGTACGCGATACGGAACAGAATGTAGCAGCTGCTATGGCCGGTTATAATCCCACCGGAGAATCCGATTATCCGTTGATATTCGCAGGAGCGCAACAAGGGAATGTAGAGTATTACGGATGGACAAGCAATAGCTATACCCATATCTACA
>ENA-ORNP01001985-ORNP01001985.1-human-gut-metagenome-genome-assembly--contig:-NODE-1985-length-18644-cov-6.683092_pt1 | contig 18644 bp, 13 predicted proteins | sample MGYA00242119_ERZ509030 | MGnify/ENA primary metagenome ERZ509030 (study PRJEB26280, sample SAMEA2338708) | human gut metagenome | biome: human gut; feature: human-associated habitat; material: faeces... | reverse complement strand
CCGGAGATCGAATTCTGGTACTGCCAAAAGTTGATACCAAGGGAATGCTCTTGGCCAAAGACTTAATGCAGATTATTTATCAAATTGCGGTAGCAACTAAGGTTGCTGTGGATATTTAATATGACAAATCTTACGCCTAAAGTCTCTATCATATTGCCATCGCTTAACGTTATAGAATACATTGAGGAATGTCTAAGTAGCGTATGCAAGCAAACCTTAAAAGAAATTGAAATTATATGTGTTGATGCAGGATCAACGGATGGCACTTTAGAGAAAATTAAGGATTTTGCTCTTAAAGACGACAGAATCAAAATTCTTGTAGCCGATAAAAAAAGCTATGGCTATCAGATGAATCTAGGAATTGACAATGCCAACGGGAAATATGTGGGAATTGTCGAAACTGATGATTATGTTTGCGAGAACATGTATGAGGATTTGTACAATATCGCCGAAGCGAATCACCTGGATTTTATTAAAGCAGATTTTTATCGCTTTAATCACAATGAATCAGGCGAAGAAGTTCTTTACCTCAACAAATTAACAGATGATATCAATTATTATAATCGAATCATAAATCCACGAAAAGAAAAAAATGTATTCAAATTTATAATGAATACATGGTCTGGGATATATAGCAGGGAGTTCCTCGTCAGAAATAATATTAGGCATAATGAGACGCCTGGAGCCTCTTATCAAGACACGGATTTTTGGTTCCAAACCTTTAGTTTGGCAGAAAGAACATATTTCGTTGATAAGCCCTATTATAAAAATAGAAGAGATAATCCAAATTCTTCTGTATATAATAATAAAAAAATTTATGCTTTTTGCGATGAGTATGAATACATATATTCAATTTTATTTGAGAATAAAAAAAATAAAGATCTATTGCCAGAATTTCAGTTTTATAGATATCGATCGTACATGTCATCCTTAAACAAATGTGAAGGTGATGATAAACGAAAATTTGTGCACAAATTTAAAGAGGATTTATTGCTATCTAAAGAACGAGGGGAATTGGATCTTAGCCTTTTCACAGAAGGCGGAAAGAAAACTATAAATCTCATACTCAACGATACGGAGAAATTTGTAACACAACAGTTGAAGAAAAAACCTGTAACTTACAAATTAGGGACAAATGCAAAGGAGATAATTGTCGCATCTCAAGTCGGAAGTATACCGAAGATTTCTATAATAATTCCTTTATATAACGCAGAAAAGTATATTGAAAATTGCCTCAAAAGCGTTCTTGATCAAACTTTGCGGGAGATAGAAGTCATTGTTATCAATGATGGATCTACAGATTCATCAGTTGATAAGGTAAGGATGTTTTGCAAAAAAGAAAAACGCATAACTCTTCTGTCACAACCCAATCAAGGATCTGGCAAAGCTAGAAACTTTGGATTAAGTTTTGCGAAGGGAGAGTACATTGCTTTTATGGATTCTGATGATTGGTATCCGGCTCGAGAAGTATTGGAGGTTCTTTATAACAAAGCAAGAGAGAATCGAGCAGAAATTTGCGGTGGATCATTCAGCAATTCTAAAAACGGTATAATCACCACAAAATTTACGGGTAATTATAAAAAATATACTTTTAAGAACGAGGGATTCGTCACTTTTGCTGACTACCAATTTGATTATGGATATCATAGATTTATTTATTCTCGTGAATTAATTAAAGAAAATAAAATTGAGTTCCCAGATTTGCTTAGATTTCAGGATCCTCCGTTTTTTCTTGAGTGTATGCAAGCTGCAGGAAAATTCTATGCTATTCCTGATGTAGTCTATTGTTATAGAAAAGGGGAAAATATTGTTAGATGGAATAGTACAAAAATACAGCACTTGCTAAATGGAATAATCTTTGAAATAAAATTTTCAAGACAAAATGGATACGCACATCTGCATCGAATAGCGGTCGATCATCTTAATGTTGAATTTGAAAAGATATTAAGAGATTATGTTGGATTTCAATATCCTGAAATTCTTGAATTGCTTTTAAAGGCTAATAATGCAATTTCTAAAGAATTGTTAATTAAGGGAGGGTACAAGATTGCTTCTGAAGAGGTTTATCTAATAAGGCCTATTAGAAGGCTGCGAGATCAAATTCAACTGGTGGATATTAGTATAAAAATTAATGATAAAGCTGTTAACATTTCAGCCAACAAGGAAGATCTAACAAAATTAGCAGAACTAAAGTGCGAAAATGATTACTTATTACAGATGATTAAATCCATCAAAGATACAAAGTCTTATAAAATTGGAAGGATAATTACCTTTTTACCAAGAAAGATTATTAAATTAATAAGGGGAAGGTAAATGCGTCCAATTCGTCTTGAAATCAATTTATCTGCAATTAAGAACAATTTAAATATAATACGAAAAAAATGTCCTGATAAAAAAATTTGGGCAGTTTGTAAATGTGATGCTTATGGTCATGGAATAGCTAATATTTTAGATTCGTTACATGATGTTGATGGCATAGCAGTTCTAGAACTTGAAGAAGCATTACTGCTTCGAAAAATGGGATGGGCAAAACGGATTCTTTTGCTTGAAGGACCTTTCGAAGAAAAAGAATTGGAAGTTATTTCAAACAACGATATTATTTTAGCTATACATTCGGATTGGCAAATTAAGAAACTTTCAAAGACTAGTTGTGAATACAATATATACATCAAAATAAACACAGGAATGAACCGCTTAGGCTTTTTGCCTGAAGAGGTTGAGACCACTATTAACTTAATGCCAAATAATGTAAAGTGTATTGGGCTTTTAAGTCATTTGGCAAATTCGGAGTTAACAAATGACAGAAAAGATTGCTTAACGGTTAAAGATCAGATTAATCGATTAAAACCAATTGTTAATTTAAAATACCCCCTTTGCATATCGAATTCTGGGGGGATTCTATTTCATTCTGAAATTCCAGGAGATGAAGTTCGGGTAGGAATTGCTATGTATGGAATTTCTCCTGGAGCCAACATTATAAATTTAAAGCCTGTAATCACGCTAAAGGCAAAAATAATCAGTATTCGAGAGATAAAAATTGGAGAATATATAGGTTATGGTTCAACATGGAAAGCAACAAGAAACTCAAAAATAGCGGTTATAGCTTGTGGATACGGTGATGGCTTTCCAAGAGAATGTAATACAAATACTGAAGTAATGATAGAAGGCCAAAGGGCTCCCATCGTTGGCGCGATTTCTATGGACATGATTACAGTTGATATAACCGATATCAAAAATGTAAATATAGACAGTTGGGCAGAATTGTTTGGAGAAAATATTGGAATAGAACTAGTTGCACAAAAAAGTAATAGAATTCCTTATGAAATTTTGTGTAACCTAAATAAGAGAGTGCATAGAGTTTTAGTAGCAAGGTGAAGAAAATGAGTCCTGTCGAATTAATTCAAGAAAACGGATCGATATGTGGCAAAGTTGGTGGCCTGAACCGAACAGTGAGCGAGGCTGTACTTCTATATGAAAACGATGTGGTAGAAAGGCAAAAAATTAATAACAATGAGTTTTCATTTAAATTGAAAGAAGCAGGTCGCTATAAAATAAAACTCTTTGATTCTCAAGGAAAAGGTGTTTGGAGTAGCGCTTACGAAAGTTTTTGTTCAATATCCGAAATCAATAAATTTTTGAATTTAAATGATTCAGTCATTGATAAAAAATTTAATCCGCAATATTTTAAATCTAAATATCCATTTGTCGATTTTTCACTTGTATTACATAAAAAGAATAGCTGTTCAAAACGCAATTTAAATCTACATAAAAAATATATACAGCAAAGCCAGAAACAAATTGAAATAATATCAACATATCCGGTCCGCGAAGCGGACGGAGTAATATTATTTTCCGGCTATAGTATAAAAGATAGTATCATCTTAGGGCCTTGCTGTGAAGACATAGGTGTACAAGTAATTAAAGATGATCTGGGATGTTTTACTCTGATTGAAAAAGAGGGAGATTCGCTTAAGATCAGAAATGATTATCTAGGACTAGGAAAGTTATTTACATTTGAAAATGAAAGTGTATTTTGTTGTTCTAATAGATATCAATTGCTATTTTTGCACTTAAGATCATTAGGCATAAAATTAGAATTAGATAAAAAAATTTTGAAATATAGCATTTTGTATCACCCATGGCCAACTTATACATATCAGGCATTTTCAGAAAATTTATTAATAGATGGAATAAAGCTCGTAAATCCTGGGGAATATATAGCAATATCCAATGGAGAAATTAAATACAATAAATCAAATCTGTGGTTTGATTTAAAAGAAGATGTAACTTTCACAAGAGCTAAGTATATAGCAGAAATCAGATTGGCTGCTGAGGAAATAAAAAGAAATATACAGACAATTGTTCGAGATAAGAAGTTCAAAAATATAATTTGTGATGTTACGGGCGGGATGGATTCACGGATGCTGTTAGCAGCACTATCTAATATAGATAATGTAGCTGAAACAATAAAAGCTAACACCATTCCAATTAAGTCTAATCCAGGTGATCTGGATAGCTCAATCTGTTTAACTAATGCACTCTCATTAAAGTATTTCGACAATCCGAGACAAATCAAAAATTTGCGAATTGAGGATTATGTTAAACGATTGTCGTTATCTATGGGGATCTATAACGACGTTGCAGTCAGATCGCAAGAAATTTACAACAAAGATTTTTTAAAGCTTGTTGGTTATTTTGGTGAACTGAGCCGAGCTTACATCACCAGAAAGCGATACAACCAAAATTTTAAGACTGTCACTGAACTCGTTGAATCCATTTTTGACAATTTGAAAATATATAGAACTTTTTCTAAAGGATCGGATGATTTGTATCATGAATTTACCGAGTTTTTTATCGCTGAAATTGGCAGATTGCCCGGAAAAGACCCATTAGAAAAATTTGAGAATTTTTATCTATATTTTAGGAATCGTATACATTGTAGCTCTAACCTAAAGCATAACAACTATATTCTGCAGATAGGCCCTCTTCAATCTCGACATGTTATCAGAGCGAGACATTTAGCTTGGGGTAACTTTAAAAATCCACTACAGGTCGAAGCAGATATCATAAAAATATTAAATCCCGTGTTATCAAAGTTTCCCTTTGCCAGTAAATTTGATGATACTCAATTCAAGGATATAGATCTAATTCCAGAATTTACAGATTCAAAATTTGAAAATTTAAACTTGCTACCCAACACTGATCGTTCAAATTACAAAAATACTGAGAACAGAACAACTTATGAATTTGATGAAGAAGCTTACAAGGAATCAGTTCGGACAACTAATAGAGTTATCTTCGATAATGCCATAAAAATATTACACGTACTAAAAAATAAAAAAATCTTTACAGAGAAAGAGGCTATAGATCTATTTATTCGAATAAAGGCATCTTTTTCGAAATATGAAACTTTTGGCTGGGCAAAGTGGCGAATTGTTAATTATCTATTCAATATTTACATGCATGAATATTTAATATCAACCGATATATCTGATGTTAAAATTCAGTTCGATGATAATTGATATTGTTTTGAATATAAAATAAGTCTTCTCGACTATTTCGTCGTGAGATTATTAGTTATGAAAAAGAAAAAATTAGCTGTTGTTTTTAGATGCACCCCCAACTATTCTATTCAAGTTGCCCAAGTTATTCATGGTATAGAGAAATATAGTCCAAATTTAGTATGCGACTATGTAGTATACTGGACGGAGAACGGGGAAAACAGTAATCAATTAGATGTCATTTCTAAATTAATTACGCACTATAAAAAAAATATTCTATTTAAAAAATTTGATCTTGGAGATCACATAAAATGTGTTGATCCTAGATTCCTTAGTAGATATTCTGAGGTTGTATTCTCTATTTTTAATATCTTTGATCTTCTAAATGAATACGAAAGTATTTTAGCACTAGATAGCGATATGTTAGTGCTAGGTAATCTTGATCAAATTAAAAATTATACGCCATTACTGTATAGACAAGCACGTCCAATTAATTCTGGATTAAATACATACCATGAAGAGTTTAGAAATAAATATTCACCAAATGCTGGTTTTATTTTCGTAACTGATGAAATACCAGGTTATCAGCATTTTACTAAAGAATGTTATTCGATTCTGGACAGATATCATGACCAGATTAAATTAACCCATGAAGAAATTGTTTTAGGAATTTTATTTGCAAAAAACAATTTAAGAAGTACTGATTCTGCTTTGCAGTTCAATTATTCAATAGCGGAATCTAATGCCCACTGTAAGGGTGGGCTAAATGCATTAATCATTCATTACATTAATGTGTCTAAGCCATGGATTTCTAAGGATATAAGGCAAATAACACCCCAATATATATTGAATGTATTTGAGATTGACTCTTTGCTAAAAACAAGTTTTGGGGGCAACTATATAAATGGATCTACTTTTTATGATGCTGTAAGAGAGAACTATTGCATTAAGTATAATAGATTCTTATACGATAAAATAGTCAATAAATTGCCGAGATCAATTTATGCGCACTTGGAGATAGAATATTCTATGCTTAGATTTCACTCTAGAGAATTTTCCACTAATCTCTATTTTGAAATTAAATACCATCCTGTATATAGCAATTTGCGCGGGGATTTTGAAAGTACGTCAAAGGCAAGCTTGATATCAGAATTTGAGATTGGATTTACAATTGCCAATTGCGACAAAACGGTAAGTGATGAAATAGGGCGCCTTTGCGTTGATCTTAATTTACATATGGATGTTTATTTAAATAAGGTTAGAGCTTATAAAACAATTGAGTTTAGTGATCTGTCTTCTGAATTTTATAACCTGATATACCTATCTTCGGTTTTTCTTAAAAAGCAAAATTTACTAATGCCAGATGACTCAGGGAGGTAGTTTATATATCTGATGGAAGCAAATTGTAACAATACGATCGCCTGATACTTTATGCAGTGGCATTTTTTGGATACCATAGAATCCAAAGCTTGCAGGTACCACAATACATCAGACTACAGGCCTGAGAATGATTTTAGCATTTTGTCCCCCAAAAGAAATGTCGAAGAATTCGGTGTTAGACCCCAAACGCTCTTCGGCCTCATCAAGCGAACGGTTGCTAAACTGCTGGAGCAATAGCATCTCAAACGTATTCATTTCTGGAGCGTTTGGATAAAATCAGTTCCATGAAAATTCGGGATGGCTATTTAAAATCCCTGCTGATTGCCCATTGACTACTACCGAAAGGGAAGTTTTTTTGATGAACTTAAACATAACAAAGTGCGTTTAACTTGCGTGGAGTTTTTGTTTGAAAGTGGGCTTCTTATAGCCAAAATAGCCTTCCCACAAATCGATATTGATTGGGATCGTGTTTACAACGGATTTGTTGCTTCCTACCCGAGCCTTCGCGTATTTCGTAGACTGCATTTGCTGTGTTTCTGGCTTTGAGCTACTCTTCCGTCGCTTTCTTCACAGGCCCTGCACATGAGAGTCATTCGAGAGCAGCATCAAGACAAAGCAAAGTAATTCTCTGCACCATGTGAAGTCATCAAGAATGCATTAACACCTGCGAGCGCTACACCAACAGAACTTTCTTTCGACACCTCGCTTATTACCTTGGAAGAACAATATTTGTCTTACTCACAAGTCAGGCTGAGAGCGTCGGTGCTAGAGTTCCGGCAAGCCCTCTCAGTTGTTCCTGGATTTTATCTGCCTTTTATCCAGTGATTTACGCTTGGTGAAAAATACCTTTTATTCGGACGATGATTCTCATACGTTCAGACGCCTCTCAGACGCAAGCGTAAATTTCCAGTTTCATTTTCGGGGGTCAATTTAAAGGACGCTTGACAATTTTGGGTGTTCAAATGTTAGAGAATCATGGTGCGAATGCTCGAGATTTCTCTGGGATATAGGGCAACAACGGCAACTGCGGCCAGCACAGTTTCTACCAATGGTTGGGAGAAGGCACCTGGTGCACGTGCATTGATCTCGTGAAGATTGAAGATGCCGGCCATGCATACGACAAGATGGCGCGAGTGCTCAATGCGAACGCAGATGCTCTGGCCGAGGCGCTTGTGACGAGAGAAAAGGAAGAGTTTTACAACAGTCTCACGGTTACCTTTCTGAACAAGTTGTGCCCCGAATTGCTTGGCGCCTTGATGTCGCTGTGCGAGCACAAAACTTCGCTGTTTGGCCGGCTGCTGAAGATTACCCCTTCGATCAACCCGGCGTCGAGTTCGCCAAGAAATTAGCCAAACAGTTCGAATCTTAATCTTCAGAGGAGATCAAAGACACTTCCTGTATTTCAAGACTTGAGCTCTAGGCTAGCAGTGACGTCAAGGAAGTGCCTCACGAATGCACCTATCTTTAGAAATTTAGGTCGCAGATAAGGCCTTCTTTTTTAGCTATATCGAGCGCGGATTCAATTACTTTGTCCATATCGTAGTAACGATAGGCTCCGAGTCGACCACCGAAGATGACCTTCTGCGCGTCCGGGCGCGACTGAGCAAGTTCTGCGTATTGAGCATAGAGGCGCGCATTTTTTTCATCATTGACGGGATAGTAGGGCTCCTTCGTCGTATCCCAATCTTCCGGATATTCACGGCTGATGACAGTCTTTTCAGGATTGCCGAGTGCTCCGAAAACGAAGTGCTTATGCTCGATGATTCGCGTGTACGGCACTTCACGCTCCGTGTAATTGACGACAGCCACACCCTGGTAGTTACCTGTCGGGAGCACCTCTGTTTCGAAGCGTACCGTGCGGTATTCGAGCGGACCGAAACAGTTCTCGAAAAAGGCATCAATCGGCCCTGTAAAGATCACCTTGCGCGCTAGAGAGCTCAGGGATTCCTTATCAAGGAGGAAGTCGGTATTGAGTCGAACCTCGCTCCCTTCAAGTAGCTTCGCGACAAGCCGCGTGTAGCCTTCATCCGGGATACCCTGATAACGCGCATTGAAATAGTTGTTGTCGAAAGTGAGTCGCACGGGCAAGCGTTTGATGATCGAAGGCGGCAAGTCTTTGCAGTCGCGCCCCCATTGCTTCTCCGTATAGCCCTTAATGAGCGTTTCGTAAATGTCGGTGCCGACAAGACTGATCGCCTGTTCCTCGAGGTTCTGCGGTGACTCAATGCCTGCCGATGCGCGTTGCGCTTCGATTTTTGCGAACGCTTCAGCAGGCGTCTTCACCCCCCACATCGCGTAGAACGTGTTCATGTTGAAGGGTAGGTTGAATAGCCGCCCTTTGTAGTTCGCAACGGGAGAATTGACAAAGTTGTTGAAGGTGCTGAATTGGTTCACGAACTTCCAAACAGCTTCGTTTGAAGTGTGAAATATGTGTGCTCCGTACTCGTGAACGGGGATCCCTTCAACTTCGTGGGTATAGATATTTCCGCCGATATGGGAGCGTTTATCAATAACCAGACATTTTCTCCCCGCTTTGCTAGCCAAATTTGCAAAAACAGCTCCAAAAAGTCCCGCTCCGACTACAAGATAATCGTAATCAAATTGTGATAGCATCTTTAAAACCTAAAAGAAAGATCTATAAATTAATATTCACAGATCTTAAGCCGAGAAAATCAATTATTATTATATAAATCTCTCGTAAAAACTTTATCTTTTACCGTTTCCAAACAGTCGTTCCATCGGTTGGTAACGATCACGTCGGAGTTGTTGCAAAATTTTTTGAAATCAGTAACAACTTCAGCTGTGAAGAATTTATCTTCTTTATAAGTCGGCTCATAAAGATAAATCTTTATGCCGTTTTCGGACAAGCGACGCATAATGCCCTGGATGGCCGAAGCTCGGAAGTTGTCGGAACCGCTCTTCATGATCAGACGATATACGCCTACAGCCTTCGGCTTCCGATCAAGAATCAGTTTCGTGATGAAATCTTTGCGGGTTCGGTTCGCTTCGACAACCGCACGAATCATGTTTTCTGGCACATCCTTGAAGTTTGCCAGAAGCTGCTTCGTATCTTTAGGCAGGCAGTAGCCTCCGTAACCAAAGGACGGATTGCAATAGAAGTGACCGATGCGAGGATCGAGTGTTACGCCATTAATAATGGACGCACTGTCAAGGCCCTTCGCGAGAGCGTAGCTGTCGAGTTCGTTGAAGAAAGCCACGCGAGTTGCCAAGTAGGTATTTGAGAACAGTTTGATCGCTTCAGCTTCAGTCGAATCCGTCAGGAGAACCGGAATATTTTCTTTAATCGCGGAATCGGCGAGCATCTTCGCCAACTTTTCTGCTCGCTTGCTCTTCTCCCCAACAACGATGCGAGACGGATAGAGATTGTCGTAAAGGGCTTTGCCTTCACGGAGGAACTCGGGAACGAAGATCAAATTCTTATAACCTTCTTCCTTCTTCTTCTTGGTATAACCAACGGGAATAGTGGACTTGATAACAATAATTGTATTCGGATTAAGCTTTGAAACAGCTTCAATCACCGAATCCACGGAAGAAGTATTGAAGAAGTTAGTCTTTGTGTCGTAATCCGTTGGTGTAGCGACGAAAACGTAGTCGGCATCTTTAACAGCTTGCGTCAGGTCGGTAGTTGCAACGAGATCAAGATTTTTGGTTGTTAAGTACTCTTGAATCTCGTTATCAACAATGGGGCTAATTTTTTGATTGATATTGTTGACTTTTTCTTCAACAATATCAACGGCTTTGACTTCGTAGTGCTGCGCCAAAAGAACAGCATTAGAAAGACCTACGTAGCCAGTCCCCACTACAGCGATTTTCATTTCATCCTCCCTTCTTAAGGCAAGAAACTTTTCAAAAGAACACCAAACAATTTTAGACGAAGAAAGCTGATCTTGTCTTGAGTCCAACCTTCTTCGAGAAGTTTAAAATCAATATTTCGGAATACCAACAAAAACAACTGAAATTGATTCTTAAAATTTCTCAAATCGGATAAATGTCGATTCGAGAAATTTATAAAGTTTTTTGCCATCAAATAATGTAGATGACTTAAACTTTGATCCCTTGAAATTTTAAGAATCAATGAAATTGCATTTATTTTTTCTGAAACTAGTATAGGGTTCCAGGCTATTTTTTTATGTTCCTTACGATAGGCATAAACATAGTCGGTTATAGCATAAAAGACCTTGGATTGGGTCATTGCCTTTACGAAGAAAACAGGATCTTGCATCCTTCGATATGAAGGAAATCTAATTTTATGCTTTTCTAAAAATTCTTTTCTATAGATAAAACGGTAAAATCCTCCATCATGTTGGTAGTCAACATACTTCCTAAGCCCCTCTTTTTCAAAGAATTGACCAGGAAATTTATAATTTATTTCACCAGTATTCGAGTTCAGAATATATAAGGAACCACCGACAACATCATAGTTGTTTGATTCAGCTATTTTCATTAATTTCTTAAGGCTGTTCGAATCTGGGTAAAAATCATCCCCATCAAGAAAAGCGATATATCCCCCTCTTGCTAATTCAATACCTTCATTTCTTAATATGCCAGATCCTTTCTTTCTCTTATTTTTAATAATTCTTATTCGTGGATCGTTTGGAATATTTTTTAAAGTGTCATCTGTAGAACAATCATCGAGAATAATTATTTCTATTTCGCGAAGAGTTTGTCTCGTTACGCTTTCAACGCAGTTCACAATAAATTGGCCGCAGTTGTAGACGGGAATAACAACTGAGACCAAAATTCTATTCATATTTTTTTGAGACAGAAATATATAATTAACAAAGAGATGGCGAGTAAACCTGGAGTTAATCACTCGCCATCTCATGTTTTCGATCGAAAGACCAAGTTGACTTAAGTTACGTCTCAAGCATTTTAGCTAATTTTTTGGCGAATTCGACGCCAGGCTGATCGAAGGGGTTAATCTTCAGGAGCCGTCCAAGCAGCGAAGTTTTGTGCTCGTACAGCGACATCAAGGCGCCAAGCAATTCGGGGCACAACTTGTTCAGAGTGATAACCATGAGACTGTTGTAAAACTCTTCTTTTTCTCTCGTCACGAGTGCCTCGGCCTGAGCATCTGCGTTCGCATTGAGCACCCGCGCCATCTTGTCGTGTGCATGGCCGGCATCTTCAACCTTCACGAGATTGATGCTCGTGCACCAGGTGCCTTCTCTTAACCATTGGTAGAAACTGTGCTGACCGCAGTTGCCGTTGCTGCCCCATATCCCCTGGCCCGTTCTGGTTCGGACTCCCCCGGAACCGTCTGCAAGCGTGCACTTGCCGAGCGACTCCATCTCGAGCTGCTGCAGCCAGGCGGGCATCATGTCGAGCCGGCAATCGTAGGGCAGGAGACACATCGAAGGAATTTCAAGCTTTGTCGAGTCCCAATACGCCAGCAGGGCCATCAACATCGGCAGATTCTTCGACACCGGCGCCTCGAGAGCATGCTTGTCCATCGCATTGGCTCCGCGCAGGAAAGCGAGAAAAGCTTCACGCCCCAATCCGATGGTGAGCGGCAGTCCGATCGAGCTCCACACCGAGAACCGTCCCCCGACCCAGGGCCATATTCGGAAGCCGTTTTCCTTTCGAAGACCGAACGATTCCGCTGCATCCTCCTTCGAGGAGACCGTCACGATGTGATCGTTCCTCTTATCTCCGGTGATTCCAGCCCGAGCAAACCACTCGCCGACCATTTCGGCGTTCACCATCGTTTCGCGTGTGCCGAAACTCTTCGAGGAAACGACTGCAAGCGTTGATTCGGGGCGGCAGCGGCTCAGAATCCGGTCGAGCAGCGTGCCATCAACCGTGGAAAGAAAGTGAAGGTTGATCTTCGGATTCAACGGCTGCAGCGCGTGCCACACGGCGTGCGGCCCCATTTCGGAGCCGCCGATGCCGATGTTGATTACGTCGGTGATCCTTCCTTCGCTGCGGATCCGCTCGGCAAAGCCGAGCATTCTCTCGCGCTCCGCAAGGACTTCTTCATAAAACGGGGCTGAAGTATCAAACACTCGCAGCGAAGTGTGGAGTGCCGGTCTGTTTTCCGAAATGTTTACTACTTCACCTGCACATATCCGGCGAAAAGCGTCCTGCAGACCGACTTCTTCGGCGTAATGTATGAAATCGTCCAGATCCGATTGTGTCAACCGCTGACGGGAGAGGTCCAGCGTGATTCCGCAAGCGGAAACGCTCGTCTGATTGCTTGAGTCTTTCAGAAAGGGCTTGTTCATGGTTTTCTTCTTTTAGTTATTGGATCTTCAATGCAGTGTCGACGCGAAGTATATCGGCAGTGAAGCACTGCTGGATGCGCTCGAGCGATTCCTTTGAGTCGCCTTCGAAACGTACGACCGCCACGGGCGTCGTACTGGAGCAAACACGTCCTTCCACTCGGCACGAACCCTGTCGATCGTGATGACGGATTCCGCATCGGGAAAACGACATTCCTTCTGGAACGTGGCGATGAACGCCTTGTTCCTGTCTTCTTCTGTCGGGATCTGGATTTCCGGCGTATTGACGGCGTTGGGAAATTCTTGAAGAACGGTCGACGGTGATTCGCTTCTCGAGAGAATCTTAAGCAGACGTACGGCCGAGTACAGACCATCGTCGAAGCCCGTCCAGCGTTCTTCGTTGAAGAAGAGGTGGCCCGACATTTCGCTGGCAAAGGGCGCAAGGGCCGCGCGCAACTTGGCCTTTACGAGCGAATGGCCGGTCGGACTGATGATGGGTTCGCCGTCCTTTGCGCGGACCCAGTCGACAAGCTTGCGCTGGCACTTGACGTCGTAGACGATCTGAGCGCCCGGATGCGTGCGGAGAATGTCTTCCGCAAAAAGCATCATGAGGAGGTCCAGGTAAATGACTTCGCCGGCATTCGTCACGACGCCGAGTCGGTCGCCGTCAAGCGCGAAGCCGTAATCGGCGCCAACTTCCTTCACCTCGTCGATCAAAGCTTCAAGATTCTTCGGCTTGGACGGGTCTGGATGGTGGTTCGGGAAGTGTCCGTCGACACCGCAGTAAAGCGGAACGACTTCAACGTCGAGCTTCGAGAGAATGCGAAGCATCGTCGGGCCGGCGATGCCGTTGCCTGCATCGACCGCGACCTTGAGCCGACGACAAAGTCGAACGCTTTCGAGCTCTTTTTCGAGGTAGGGAGCAACGGCATCCACGTGCTCGATGCGGTCGGGCTTTTCTGCGACGCACCAGTCCTCCCGTCCGATCCGTTCGCGAATGCCCTGAATTTGCTCGGCGAGGAGCGTGACGTCCGCCACCATCATCTTCAGGCCGTTGTACTCCGGCGGATTGTGCGATCCCGTCACGGCAACGCCCGTGCCGCAATCGAAGTGTTTTGTTGCGTAATAAAGAACAGGGGTCGGCACGGCGCCGACGTCAAGAACATCCATGCCAGTTGAGACAATGCCCTCCACCAGGGCGTTCTGAAGCCGTTCCCCCGTGAGTCGGCCGTCCCAACCAACGCAGAAGCACTTGACGCCCGCGTCAAGCGCCATGGTGCCGAGCACGCTACCGACAGCTCGAACGGCGTCTTCCGTCAGCGTCCGATCTACAACGCCGCGGATATCGTATGCCTTGAAGATGGAAGCGTCGACTTTCATGCTTTTCTCATTTGGTTTCTGCCGACACGATCAGTCTTCATCAATGCTGAAGCCGCGCTTGCGGGCGAAATGGACTGTCGCGTCAACAAAGCCCTGCTTGGAGCCGCAGTCAAAGCGCCTCCCTTCGAAGCGGTAGGCCGAACAATGCACGTCGCCAAGCGAGGCGGCAATAGCGTCAGTGAGCTGAATTTCGCTGCCTGCACCGGACTTCTGCTTTGCGAGGTACTCGAAGATCGATGGTTCGAATACGTAGCGGCCGATCACGGCTTCCGTCGAAGGTGCAACTTCCGGATCGGGCTTTTCAACAATGCTCGAAACGTCGAATCTGCGTTCGTCGTCCGTCGCAGAAGCGGAAACGATGCCGTAGCGCTTGGTGTGCTCGCGAGGCACCTGCTGCACGGCGAGTACATTGCCACCGCCTGCGCGTTTGCGAGCTTCCACAAGCTGTTTGGTGACGGAGACATCCGCATCCACAAGGTCGTCGCAAGGATCACGGCAAACGGTTCGTTCCCGACTACAGGACGGGCACACAAAACGGCGTGCCCGAGACCGAGAGGCCGCGGCTGGCGAATGTAGACGCAGGTAACCCCGGCTGGGACGATGTCTCGAAGCGTTTCGAGAAGCTCCGTTTTGCCCTTTTGCTCAAGCTCGCGCTCGAGTTCGAGGCGATTGTCGAAATGGTCTTCGATGGCGCGCTTGGTACGGCCCGTGACGAAGATCATTTCGGTGATGCCGGCCGCCGCTGCTTCCTCAACCGCGTACTGGATCAGAGGCTTGTCGACGACGGGAAGCATTTCTTTGGGCACGGCCTTGGTGGCTGGAAAAAAACGGGTACCCAAACCGTTGACGGGAAATACGACTTTCATTTAATTCCAACCTTTAAGATTTTTTAATAGCTAAAGAAATTTGCAGGTCTTTCTTTGCCATCTTGATATAAATCATAACATCTTGCTAAATGACCTAAATCGAGAGCTCGATATCCAATCTTACTTAAATCGTTTGCCATAACAGTAGCAGTCATCCCAATGATTAAAATAACAGTATAAGTCGTGTCATATTTCTGAATTTCGTTCATTATTCTATCATATTCGTCGAAAGCATTTTTTAGGTGTATCGATTTTAATAATTTCTTTTGCATTATCGAAGATATTGTTATTTAATTTGTCAAAAAGTTCGAAATTTGTAACTAGTAAAATTTTCTTCTTTTCCCATAAACTCCGAAATTTTGAGAAATAGGCATCTCCCCATTTCGTTCTTTTATTTGAGAAAAATAAAGTCATATTCGTATTAAGGTATACACGACCGAAATCTAATTCATTCTTTATTACTTTTTTTATTAATGGTGAGGTTTCTTTCCAATAATCATTAGGCATTTTTAACTTAAATAACGTTGAAACAATCCCTATTGCGCAGCGGTTATCTGGATTTTTAAAAGTATCTTGTAACTTTAATTGAAGTTTCTTGTTTGGATTATGAAACTGATGACTTCCTCCCATCATGACTCTTAGTTCACCATCTCCAAATCTTGCCAAACTCTGACCTGACTGTATTAAAAAATCTAATGACTCCATATAATTCAATATTTTCAAATATTGAATAGAGAACTTTCCATTTCGCTCTGCAAGAAAAATCCTTCCTAAGAATTCATCTAGTTTATTTTCATCCCAATTGAGATCATTCGTCGTAGCATCTTCCTCTGATTTTTCTGCTAAAGATGTATTTCCAATTATCAATGCATGTTCTGCAAGAATATTCTTAGCAGCTTCACTTATAAAAAAATTCATTTAATTTCCCTCGTTTTATTTAATTATTCTTTAAGGAAAGAATTTTTCGGGGTATGAATGTAATAGCTCTGCCGATTTTAAATGATACGCTATTTTTTAAATTGTTTATTTTTTTAATGAGTAATTCGTTTTGTTTAGTGATTTCTTTATTTTCGAAACTAGATTCAGTTGTTTTTTGATTAACACCTTCTATCACAATATTTCGAGTATTTGTTTGAATAGTAATATTTAATATTTGCTCATCTAGTTTCTTTGAAAAGCGTCGCAATGGTTTAATAAGATAATTTTTCTTTATATCAATTTTGTATCCAGCTTCGCATAACAGATTTTTATCAATTTCGTGATTAATAGCAAAAAGTGTTTCTAGAATTTTTATATTATCAAAGTTCAAGAAAGGATTTATTTGCTTTTCAAACTCTACATTTATATGATCTGCCGCTATTCTGTGAAGCGCTGAATACTTATTTTCTTTCGAAAATTTAATTTCGAAAAGAATTCCTTCAAGTAAATCTGAGATTTTTTCTGGAGTCCATTTAACTGCATTCTCACCCTTTCTGTAGCAATAAACTATTTTCGGAATTGCATAAAACTTGTCTGCTGCTTTCATGCAATTTAAAAAGAATGGTGGATCCTGAAATCTTTTCAAATCAGGGAAAAGAATTCTATTTTTTTCGATCAATTCTCTCAAATATATAAATCGATGATATCCATAATCAAATTGATAATCTGAGAAATTAATAAATCCTTCTGTTTCAAAAGTATACTTTCTGTAGCTACCTTGAAATTTAGTTGTGACAATGCCTTTTTTCGAATTACTGAATGATCCCCCACAAATCTTTGCGTGATTAGTTTTAGCTTTAACATACAGTGCTTCAAGGATGTCTTTTTCTGGATACCAATCATCAGCATCCATGAATGCAAGATATTCCCCCTTCGCAAAATTCATGCCAAAATTACGAGCTTTACCAGATCCAGAATTTGGCTGACTTAAAATAGTTATTCGATTATCTATTTTACAAAACTCTTTTACCTTATCTAAGGATGAATCAGTGGATCCATCATTGACTACTATAACTTCAATCTCTCGTAAAGTTTGATTTAAAACAGTTTCTAATGATTTTTCAATAAATTTTTCAGCATTATATAGCGGAATAATAACAGATATCTTTGGTGTTCTATCTAAACAAGAAATTATTACCTCTTTTGAATTTGCTCCGAGCTTATAGTCTACAGGTTTCTTTTTTAATTGTTGAGAGATAAATTTATCAGTATTATTTAAAATAAGATCAACAGTCTTTTTCCCTCCTTCGGTGAAAAGACTAAGATCTAATTCACCTCGGGCTTTCGATACCAATAAATCTTCTTTAAATTTATACACAAAACGTTTCTTATCCTCCCCTTCGCATTTATTCAACGACGACATATAAGAACGATATCTATATAGTTGGAATTCTGGTATCAGATCACTATTTCTGTTACCCTCAAATAATTTTGAATAGATGTAATCATATTCATTACAAAAAGCATAAATTTTTTTATTGCTATAAACCGATGAATTAGGATTATCTCTTCGGTTCATGTAATAAGGCTTATCAACAAAATATGTTCTTTCGGCTAGACTAAAAGTTTGGAACCAAAAATCGGTATCTTGAAAGGAAGCACCTGGAGTCTCGCTGTGCCTTATATTATTCTTGATCAGAAATTCTTTTTTATAAATACCTGACCAGGTATTCATAACAAATTTGAATACTTGTTTCTCTTTTCTTGGATTAATAATGCGGTTATAATATGCAATATCATCAGTTAATTTGTTCAAATATAGAATTTCTTTTCCTTCTTTATCATGGTTAAATCGATAAAAGTCAGCTTTAACAAAATCAAGGTTGTTTGCGTGTGCTATTTCATACAGTTGCTTGAACATTTCCGGTCGTACATAGTCATCTGTTTCGACAATGCCTATATACTCACCAGTTGCCGCATCTATTCCTAAATTCATTTGGCGGCCGTAACTTTTTTTATCGGAAAGGAGGACTTTAATTCTTTTGTCTTTTTGTTCAAAATCTCGAATTATTTCTAGCGTTCCATCATTCGAGCCAGCATCTACACAGATAATTTCAATGTCAGTTAAAGTCTGATTGCAGACGCTTTGCAGGCAATCTTCTATATATTCATGCACGTTCAACGAAGGCAAAATTACTGTAACTTTAGGCATAACATCCTCTCAATTTCGCTTTTTAATTACAAATCCACAGCAACCTTAGTTGCGACAGCAATTTGATAAATAATCTGCATTAAGTCTTTAGCCAAGAGCATTCCCTTGGTATCAACTTTTGGCAGTACCAGAATTCGATCTCCGG
>ENA-ORNP01001982-ORNP01001982.1-human-gut-metagenome-genome-assembly--contig:-NODE-1982-length-18701-cov-5.507830_pt1 | contig 18701 bp, 17 predicted proteins | sample MGYA00242119_ERZ509030 | MGnify/ENA primary metagenome ERZ509030 (study PRJEB26280, sample SAMEA2338708) | human gut metagenome | biome: human gut; feature: human-associated habitat; material: faeces... | reverse complement strand
CCAAGGGCGAAAAGGTTTTCGACTAAAGGCAAAAGGTCTATGAGCAGGCTGTTTGGCAATAGAAGCATGCCAATTGTCACTTAAATTAGCAGATTTAAACCATAACTTACTTCAATTCCCGAATCTTGATATTGCGGAACCAGATCGGATAACCATGATCCTGCAAGCCGATATACCCTTCATGGGAAATGCCTTCCTGGAAGCCTTGGAAATCTTTGAATTTGCTATTGGCAACCATATCATCCCATTCTTTGCTCCACAAAGTATACTGAACGACCTTCTTTCCATTCTGGGTATGCGTCACTTTGCCATCCTTCACCTTGATCACGATCGTGTTCCATTCGCCGGCAGGTTTTACCGTTTTCGGATCGGCAGGGAGCATATCATACAAAGAACCGGCAAGGTGGTTTGCCAGCTTGTTGTCGGTTGCATCCACATTATCCAGAACCTGTACTTCGGGAGCTGCATAATAGATCGGTTTGCCCGGAACTTCGCGTACATAATAGAAGATACCTGAATTTCCCATTTTACTGGTTTTCCAATCTACAGATAGCTCAAAGTTCTTGAACTTCTTTTCCTTATACAGGATATCGCCTCCTGCACCGTGTCCAGGTTTTTTGCCCGGAGCGGTAAAGACTTTCATCGCCTCGTCTTCGATTACCCAGTTCGGGGCCATACCGGTATTGTTGCATTGTCTCCAACCGGTAAAATCTTTCCCGTTGAACAGCAAAGTCCAACCTTGTTTCTTTTCTTTTTCAGTCAACGTGTTATTCGCTTTTTGCGCAAAAGAAGGGACAGCAGCCATAACTGCTAAAAGAACCACAAACGATTTAAATAAGTTTTTCATGTTACATTTCATTTTTAGATTAGACATTGAGAATATAAAACTCAACAAAGATAAATAAAAAAAGAGCTGCTCCATAAAGAACAACTCTTTCTTTTCTGTCGGATAATCCTATTTTATTTGATGATGCCCAATTTCGAAGCACTGATGAAGTCGATGATATGCTGGATTTCGTCGCTCATCGGCACCTGGTCCTTAATCATCAGCAAGGCATCGAATATACTGGCGTTACCTTGATAGATGATACGGTAAGCATGACTGATATGTTTTACGATCTTTTCGCTCATGCCTTCATGCATCAGGATTACGGAGTTTACCCCGTAATAGGTCGTCGGCTCCAATGCAGCCACGATATAAGGAGGCACATCCTTGCGGAAGCGGCAACCGGTCTGCGTCATCGACCAGGTTCCGACACGACATCCCTGGCTCACCAGCACGTTACCTCCGAAAATCACATAATCTTCAATCATGCAGTTGCCGGAAATCTTGCTCCCGTATCCGAACACACTGTGATTACCGATATGCGTGTCGTGGGAAACATGCACGCCTTCATGCAGGAAATTGCCATTACCGATAATCGTCTTCCCGCCAGAATTGGTCGCACGGTTGATCACTACGTTTTCACGGATCACATTGTCATCTCCGATTTCGACGATCGTATCATCTCCCTTATAGTTAAAATCCTGCGGTTCGGCAGCAATGACAGCACCATTGAAGATGCGGTTCCTCTTTCCCATACGGGTTCCACTCATGATACTGACATGAGGCATGATCTCGCAGTCATCACCGATTTCTACATTCTTATCGATGTATGCAAACGGATGGACGGTTACGTTCGCTCCTAACTTCGCGCTTGCATCTACATAAGCTAACGGACTAATCATAATAATCTCCTTTTAAATTGTCAATTGCTTTTTACTCTCTTCCGCCACCGACGGCACTATATAAATTGATAACAGCCTGCATACGCTGGACATTGTCGGAGACTTCCGTCAACTGCGCACTGAGCAGACTCTGCTGGGCAGAAAGAATTTCCAGATAAGTGGACTGTCCGGATTGGAACAAAGCATTAGTATAGGTTACCGCCTTTTCCAACTCTTCTATCTGAGCCTTGTCCTGGATAAGTTTTCTATTGGTAGCATCATAAAGATGCAAAGCGTCACTCACTTCCTTTCCCGCTTCCAGAATCGTCTGCTGGTAGTTCATCTTGGCAATCTGTTCTTCCGCTTTTGAGATTTTCAGGTTGGCCACCAGCTTACCATTGTTAAAGATAGGCTGTGCCAACGAAGCCAACGCCTGAAACATAAACTGTCCCGGATTGGAAACCGTAACACCCGAACCATTCGTCCAACCGGCTGTCGCCGTAATATTGATTCCCGGATAAAAAGCGGCACGGGCCTTATTGGTCGTATAATAAGCGCTGGCCAATGTCATCTCGGCCACCTTCACATCCGGACGGTTTTCCAACAACTGCAAAGGAACACCAGCCATCAGCTCTTCTGGCATCACCTGGTCTTCAAGCGTACTGCGGTCGATGGGCTGCGGTGCTTTCGCTAGCAATACAGATAAGGAGTTCTCCACTTCACGCACCTGACGCTTCAGTTCGATCAACGAACCGGATACCTGATGGTACACGGCACGCATCTGGACGACTGCGGCTTCTGTTGTCATGCCGGCAACCTTCATCGCCTCCATAGCCCGCACATTTTCTTTGTAGATATCTACCGTCTTGGAAGTAATCTCCACCTGGCGGTCCAACATCAACAGAGTGAAGTAGGCATTGGCGATTCCGCCGATCAGCTGCGAGCGTATCGCTTGCTGCGTGTACTGGCTCTGCAAATAAGCGGCTTTCTGCCCGCGGCTCGCATTCAATAGTTTACCAAACAAATCGACTTCCCAGCTGGCTGCCGCCGGCAAGGTATAGGCTTTTACATACCCCGTATTTTCCATTTTGGTTATGGTTCCTTGCGGAGCCAGATTCAAAGAAGGGAGGAAAGACAGGCGAGCGGAAGTCAACAACAATTTGGCCTCCTCTACCCTCAGGATAGCGGCTTGCATATCCACATTGTTTGCCAATCCCTCTTCGATCAAGGCCTGCAATTTAGGATCACGAAAAACTTCCTTCCAGGGCAGGTTTCCCATATTGGCCGTATCTGTTGCTGCCAACGTGTCGGTGGCAGAGACCGGATCACGGTAGATACCGGAAGTTTCGATCGTATCCGGACGGTCATATGCTTTATAGATATGGCAACTGCTCAAAAGAGCGGTTGCACATACCATATATATAATCTGTTTCTTCATTGTCATCTCTTATTTTGTTTTTGCGTACTGTTCTATTTCCGTATTCATATCGCTGTTATCCAAATCTTCCCATTCGATAGGTTTGAATTTCTCCTGCAAGTACTGGAATACCACAAACAAAACCGGAACAATAAAAATCTGGAAGATCATACCGATGAACATACCTCCGATGGCGGCAGTACCCAAAGTACGGTTACCGTGAGCACCTACACCGAACGCGAACATCATAGGCAACAGACCGACTACCATAGCCAACGATGTCATCAGGATAGGACGTAGACGAGCGGCAGCACCTAAAACGGCAGCCCACGTGATACTCATACCCATACGGCGACGGTCGAGGGCAAACTCTACGATCAGGATGGCGTTCTTCGCCAACAAACCGACCAACATGATCAAGGCGATCTGCATATAGATATTGTTGGACATCGTACCTAAGATCATCTTCAAAGCCGGGATATTACCCAAAGCAGCCCATCCCTGTACGAACAGGAAGCTACCCATCAAACCGAACGGAATGGAAAGCAATACAGCCAATGGCAGAATATAACTTTCATACTGGGCGCTCAGCAGCAAATAAACGAATACGAAACAGAGCAGGAAGATCAAACCGGTCGTGCTGCCGCTGGTTTCAGCCTCTTCACGCGCCATACCACCCAACTCGTATCCGAAACCGGTCGGAAGTGTCGTACCGGCAACCTCCTCGATTGCTTTCAATGCCTGGCCACTGGTGTATCCATCCGCCGGCGCAACCATCACTTTAATAGATGTATACATATTGAAACGGTTGATAATATCCGGTCCATACACTTTCTTGATAGACACGAACTGCGAGATTGGAGCCATTTCGTTTCCATTGCGGACTTTGATATTCTTCAACGATTCCAAATTGGTACGCAAAGCCGGATCAGCCTGGACCATCACACGGTACATCTTACCGAAACGGTTGAAGTTGGAGGCATACAAACCACCGTAATATCCCTGCATGGTTGCCAGAATATCACTCGGACTGATCCCTACTTTCTTACAGGCAGCCGCATCGATATCGATCATATACTGCGGGAAGTTAGGGTTGAAGGTACTCTGTGCCGACTTGATTTCAGGACGCGCTGTCAAAGCAGCCATATATTGCTTCGTCACATCGAAGAATTTTTCCAGATCACCACCAGTCTTATCCTGCATGTTCAACTCGATATCACTGGATGCGGAATACCCTGGGATCATAGGCGGAGTAAAGAACAGCACCTGTGCATCCTTCACAATCTTTTGCGCACGCATGAACAAACTGCCATACACAATATCCGAACTCTGCATCATGGAACGTTCTTCCCAATCTTTCAACTTGATAATGAACGAACCGTATGAAGGCCCCTGGCCACCGATAAAGCTGAAACCAATAATGGCCGTACGCGATTTGACTGCCGGGTCGGCAGCGATCAGGCTGTCCACCTTGTTCATCACCTCTATCGTACGTTCCTGGGAAGTTCCCGGAGGCAGCGTCACCGCTCCCATGATCGTACCGGTATCTTCATTCGGAACCATACCTGTCGGGGTCACATTCATCAAAACAACAAGCAGGACGATACATCCGGCAACGATACCGAACGAAAGCCATTTCTTTTGGATAAAGAATACAACACGTTTTTTATAGCTGTTCAGCAAAGAGTCGTATGCGGCATTGAAAGAAGAGTGGAAACGGGAGACGAAAGTCGATTTCTTCTCATGCCCTTCTTCGTGCGGCTTCAAGAACATCGCACACAGAGCCGGACTCAGCGTCAAGGCGTTCAATGCAGACAAACCGATCGAGATAGCCATCGTCAAACCGAACTGGCGATAGAATGTACCGGCCGTACCGCTCATGAAACTTACCGGAATAAACACGGACATCATGACCAACGTAATGGAGACGATAGCACCGCCCAGCTCGTTCATGGCATCGATAGAAGCCAGTTTCGCTGATTTGTATCCCTGATCCAGCTTGGCATGGACACCCTCGACGACCACGATCGCATCATCGACCACGATCGCAATGGCGAGCACCATAGCACAAAGAGTCAGCAAGTTCAAGCTAAAGCCGATCAGCGATAGCATGAAGAACGTACCGATCAATGCTACCGGGATCGCGATAGCCGGAATCAAAGTCGAACGTAAATCCTGCAAGAAGATATACACAACGATGAATACCAGGATGAAAGCTTCAATCAATGTCTTGAGCACCTCGTGAATAGAAGCGTACAAGAAGTCGTTGGCATTCATACCGACGTCGATCTTCAAGCCCGGAGGCAATATCTTTTCTGTTTCTTCCAGCAGGTTCTGGATATTATTGATGGTTTCCGTCGCATTGGTTCCTGCCATCTGATAAACGATACAGGTTACGGCACTATGACCGTTTACTTTATTGACAAAGTTATAAGTCAGACGTCCCAATTCGATATCGGCGATATCTTTCAAACGGAGCACTTCACCATCCGGCAAAGCTTTCACGACCATGTTCTCAAATTCGCTTACTTCCTGCAAACGTCCCTTATAACGGATCGTATACTGGAAACTCTGGTTACCCCGTTCACCAAACGAACCAGGAGCGGCTTCCACGTTCTGCTCAGCCAAGACACCTGCAACGTCATTCGGAACCAGTTTATATTGTGCCATCACATCCGGCTTCAACCAAATACGCATGGAGTAGTCGGTTCCTAACACATTCGCATCCCCCACACCTGGTACACGCTGTACTTCCGGAATCAGGTTGATCTTGGCATAGTTCTCGATAAATCGCTGGTCGTAACGGTCCTCGGCATCATAAACAGAGAACACGATCAACATGGAGTTCTGACGTTTCTGAGTCGTCACACCGATCTGAGTTACTTCGGCCGGCAGCAAACCTTGTGCCATCGAAACACGATTCTGCACATTGACGGCAGCCATGTCAGGATCGGTACCCTGTTTAAAATAAATGGAGATTTCGGCCGATCCGTTATTCGAAGCCGACGAAGTCATGTACATCATGTTCTCCACACCATTGATCTGATCTTCCAGCGGCGCAATCACACTATTCAATACCGTCTGTGCGTTTGCCCCCGTATAAGTAGCTTTCACCGAAACGGTTGGAGGGGCAATATCCGGATATTGGGTAATAGGCAAGGACAGCAAGCCTAATATACCCAGTATGACAATCAAGATGGAGATCACCGTTGAGAGCACCGGGCGGTTTATAAATCTATCTAATTTCATATCTTCTGTTTTTAACGAACAAATGGAAGTTATTAATTAAAAGCGGTCTTCAGATTACCTTCGTTCTGATCTTTCAAGGCCTGATCATATTTCGCTTTCTGCTGTTCCGGCGTGATCGGCTGGATAGCCTGGCCGTCATGGAGGTTCTGTACGCCTTCAATCACGATTTTGTCACCGGATTTCAAACCATTTGTCACCAGGTAATTCTTACCGTCATCCAGATTAGAGATCTGAATCTCCGTATTCTTCACGGAATTGTCCGCCTGCAAGACGAAAACAAACTTTTTGTCCTGGATTTCGACAGTAGCGGACTGAGGGATAATAATAATCCCATCCATCGTGTATGGGAATATGATGTTGCCGGTACCGCCGCTTCTCAATATATTTTTATCATTCGGGAAAACAGCACGCATGCTGACAGACCCGGTTGACTGGTCGATTACACCGCTAACGGCATCGATCTCGCCTTCCGACTGATAAGTTGTGCCGTCAGACAGCTGCAAGCGGACAGCCGGCATCTTTTCCAGCTGTTCTTTCAAAGTGCCCCCGGCTCTTGTCAGACGCAGCAGCTCTTTCTCCGTCATAGAAAAATAAACATACACGTCGTTGATTTCGGATACGGTTGTCAACGGCTGCGAAACAGAAGGGCTGACCAGACTTCCGATACGGTACGGAAATGTACCGACAACGCCATTCGACGGGCTTGTCACCGTACAGAAAGATAAATTCTGATTTGCGCTTACCAAAGATGCTTCTGCCTGAGCCAGGCTTGCCTTGGCAGACATAAGCTGGTTGACCGCTGTCTGATACTCAAAATCACTGATAATCTTCTGATCGAACAAAGCCTTTTTATTCTTTTCGGTCAGGGTCAAAGTAGCGACATTGGCTTTAGCCATCTCGACAGCCGCTTTTGCCTGTCCGACCGCAGCAGCATACTGGGTCGGATCGATCTGGAACAAAGCCTGCCCTTTACGAACTGTTGCTCCTTCATCCACACATAACTTAACGATAAAACCCGAAACCTGGGGGCGTACCTCAATATCCTGCGTTCCTCTGATCGTCGCCGGATAGGATGTTGTCTGGTCGCTCGTTGTCGAATTGACAGCAAGGACAGCAAATTCATTATCCCCTAACTTCATACCGCTTTGATTGTTCCCGCAAGCGGTTAATAAAGATACCCCTACTGCAAACAATGCAATTTGCCTTAATTGGGTAATAGTAGTTCTCAACATTTGTTTATCCATATTCATTATTATATATCTTCTATACTATTCTTGTTTTTAGTCATTAGAAGGCCATCAAAAAGCCATCGCAACGGGTGAGATCCGCTGCATCCATAGTAAAAAAAATTCCACAACGATGCTGTCCTAAACTTATGGGTTCATAGCCTATTCCTCATAAAAAGCGTACAAATGTAGAATCTTTTTGTTGTACTTTTTCCGTTTATACAATCTTTTATACTAAAAAATTGCTTATTTTATATTTCTGTATCAGAGATATATTGAGAATTTGACCAATCGAAAATATATTCGTTTAAATTGATACATAATTTTAACACAGAATTTGTTTATTCAATAATTTATCCTAATTTTACGGCTTATATAACCTAAATAATCAATTCATATGGAACCAAAGTTTATGATATCGGAAGTGTTCGGCACTTCATGGAAGTACACTAAATCTCAGATCTGGGTACTGGTAGGGCTGTTTATCGGATATTTTATCCTGTCATCAATCATTAGTCTGTTCGGTATGCCAGCGCAAGGTTCGATGGTCGGTAAGATCATCGTGAATCTGATCAGTGCCGTCATATCCAGTGCTTTCATGTTGGGCTACATAAAAAATCTGTTCCAGACAATGGATGGAGAAGAACCACAGTTTTCCGCATACGGGCAGCAATCCCGTAAAATCTTCACTTATCTTATTGCCAGTATCATTATGGGGATCGCAGTGGCTATCGGAATATTCTTACTGATTGTTCCGGGTATCTATCTGGCTATCCGCCTGCAATTTTATTCTGCCTATATCGTAGAGGAAGACTGCGGAATTATAGAATCACTGCAAAAAAGCTGGGACTTGACTAAAGGACAGGGGATGCCGTTGTTTTTATTACTGTTGGCCATGATCGGCACTGCGATCGTCGGTTGCATCTTGTTCTTCGTCGGACTCTTTGTCGCCGTTCCTCTTATCTATATGATGCAGTGCTACACATTCAGAAAATTAAATACGATTTCAACAGAAGAAGAAGTACAACAACTATAATATCAAATCATAAATAGACAACAGCCCGCAAAAATAAACATTCTGCGGGCTGTATAGCTTTCCGATCTATGGGTAAGACATATAGAATCAAAGACATTGCAGAGATGTCCGGAGTTTCGACCGGAACCGTCGACCGCATATTGCACAACCGAGGCAAAGTATCCGAAGAGGCACAGAAAAAAGTAGAAAAAGTTTTAAAAGAAATAGACTATCACCCGAACCTGATAGCCCGTTCCCTTGCACTAAAAAAGAACTACCATTTTATCACACTGACTCCTTCTTTTGCAAAAGGCGAATATTGGGATAAACTTTGCGAAGGAATAGATAAAGCAGAGCAGGAACTTTTCAGCTACAACGTAGAAGTCGAACGTATGTGCTTCAATCAATACGACAAAAGCAGTTTCGACGAGCTCATTCCCAGGATCGAAAAAGCCGACTGTCAGGGAGTCGTGATTGCAACACAGTTCCATGACAGTGTCGTCAAGTTGGCATCCCGGCTGGATCAGTTACAAATACCTTACATACTGATAGACGCATTCATTGAAAACACCAATTGCGTGGCCTATTACGGAACCAACTCGTATGATTCCGGATACATTGCCGGCCGTTTGCTATACGAACAAATCAACCCGACCGAAAATATCGCAATCTTCCGCTTTATCCGCAAAGGAGAAATGCAGGTAACCCAGGTCATGAAACGCGAGGAAGGCTTCAGGACTTATCTGGCAGAAAAGAACTATAACGGACGTATCTATTCTGTACAATTACATGCCGACGAACCGGAAAAGAACATAAGCATACTGAATACTTTCTTAGAAGAGCATAAGGAGGTGAACGCAGGTATCATATTCAATTCCCGTGCCCACTTACTGGGAAAATACTTCCGTGATAAAGGAGAGAATTTCAGATTGATCGGCTATGATGTGATAGACCCGAATATCACTTGCCTAAATGACGGTTCCATCACGCACCTGATCGCCCAACGGCCGGAAGTGCAGGGATTCAATTGCATACGGGCACTATTCCGCCATTTAGTCCTCAAAGAAAAAGTGGAACAGATCAATTATATGCCGATTGATATCCTGATGAAAGAGAATATCAAATACTATAACAATTATATTTGAAAACATAAAAAGGTATTTTTTATCCGTTTTCTTTTTGTTTGATAAATAAATACTATACTTTTGTGCCCAATGTGTGCGCGAGCACAATAAGATAGTAACAATGAAATTATCACAATCATAAACAATAAAAATATGGCTAATTTATTTTGCGTTAAAGACAAAGTTGTCATTATTACCGGTGGAGCCGGGATCTTAGGCAGAGGTATTGCTGGTCATCTTGCTGAAGAAGGTGCTAAAATCGTTATTCTTGACCGTGCAGCCGAAGTTGGTGAACAAATTGTAGCCGACATCAAAGCTAAAGGAGGAGAAGCAAGCTTCTTCCTGACCGACGTATTAAACAAAGAAATTCTGGAACAGAACAAAAAAGATATCCTGGCCAAATATGGTCGCATCGATGCATTGCTGAATGCAGCCGGCGGTAATATGGCTGGCGCGACCATCGGACCGGACAGCACGATTTTCGACCTGAACATCGACGCTTTCCGTAAGGTGGTAGACCTGAACCTGTTCGGAACAGTTCTCCCGACAATGGTATTTGCCGATGTAATGGCTAACCAAAGAGAAGGTGCTATCGTTAACTTCTCTTCCGAATCCGCCTTGCGCCCGCTTACCCGCGTCGTGGGTTATGGTGCTGCCAAAGCCGCCATTTCCAACCTGACTAAATACCTGGCCGGTGAACTGGCGATCAAATTCGGAGAAGGTTTGCGTGTAAATGCAATTGCTCCGGGATTCTTCCTGACGGAACAGAACCGTACTTTGATGACAAATCCGGACGGATCTTACACTCCACGTGCTGAATCTGTCATTGCACATACTCCGTTCAGACGTCTGGGTACACCGGATGAATTATTTGGTACAATCCAATACTTGATCAGCGACGCTTCCAAATTCGTAACCGGAACAATCGCTATCGTAGACGGTGGTTTTGATGCATTCTCTATTTAATCTCACAATTAAAAACAAGACATTATGTATTTATGTGAACAAACATGGCGCTGGTACGGACCGAACGATCCTGTTAGTCTTTCCGATATCCGCCAAGCCGGCGCTACCGGAATTGTAAATGCCTTGCATCATATCCCGAACGGAGAAGTATGGACTGTCGAAGAAATACAGAAACGCAAGGATATGATCGAAGCAGCCGGCTTACGCTGGAGCGTAGTGGAAAGTGTTCCCGTACACGAACATATCAAAACACAAAGCGGAGACTTCCAGAAATATATCGACAACTATAAAGAAAGTATCCGTAACTTGGCTGCATGTGACATCCGTGTGATTACTTACAATTTTATGCCGGTTCTGGACTGGACCCGTACAAACTTGGCTTACACCATGCCTGACGGCTCTAAAGCATTACGTTTCGAACGTGCAGCTTTTATGGCTTTCGATCTCTACATCCTGAAACGCCCTGCTGCAGAACAGGAATATACAGACGAAGAAAAAGCAATCGCAAAAGCCCGTTTTGACGAGATGAGCGAAGATGACAAAGCACTGCTAGTACGCAACATGATCGCTGGTCTGCCCGGCTCCGAGGAAAGTTTCACATTGGATCAGTTCCGGGCCGAACTGGATCGTTACAAAGACATTGATGCGGAAAGACTCCGCGCCAACTTGATTTATTTCCTGAAAGAGATTACTCCGGTTGCCGACGAAGTAGGCGCACGTATGGTTATCCATCCGGATGATCCTCCCTACTCGATCTTAGGCTTGCCCCGTATTTTGAGCACTGAAGAGGATTTCCGCAAGTTGATCGAAGCCGTACCAAACAAAAGCAATGGTTTATGCCTCTGTACCGGCTCATTCGGTGTTCGTGGAGATAATGACCTAGCCGGTATGATGAAACGGTTCGGTGACCGTATCGACTTCGTCCATATACGTAGTACCAAACGCGATGAAGCCGGAAACTTCTTCGAAGCAAACCTGCTGGAAGGAGACGTGAACGTTTATGAAGTAATGAAAGCCCTTCTTGAAATCGAGCAGGAACGCGGTTGCTCAATCGCTATGCGTCCGGATCACGGGCATCAGATGATCGATGACTTGCACAAGAAGACTAATCCAGGTTATTCCTGTATCGGTCGTTTGCGTAGTTTGGCTGAATTGCGTGGTTTAGAACTGGGTATTGCCTGTTCTTTATTCAAATAATGAGTGACGAGTAATCACAAATAGTTTGGCATTGAAAGGCGTCTGATTCTTTTTCGGACGCCTTTTTCATTTTACCTCTCTCCCGTTTCACTTTTTTTCCTATTTTTGTAGTGTCAATAATTTTACAAAATGTCTAAAACACACTACAGCATATTGTCAGTCATATTATTACTAGTGTTAAGCGCATGCCATTCTTTGTGGACGGCTCAAACGCAGCCTGCCCCGCAGCAGGAATCAATCCTGGTCCTGCCAACAACGGATATTCCTCTTCCAAACACAGATTTTGCTTTTCTGTTTCCGGAAGAACCGAAACTGTACGAACAAACATCTCCCCGCAAAAATATAACAATAAACTTCTCCAACAGAGAAAAAAATGATATTGCCGTAACGGATCCGCTCCTGATGGCAGATGAGAATTCGATGCTTATCGATTTAAGCCTGATACAGAAAGAAGACTATGCTTTCCCTTTACCCGGCGCAAAAGTAATCTCTCCATATGCCGGACGTAGAAAACACCATTCGGGTGTAGATTTGAAAACTTGCGCCAATGATACGATCATATCAGCATTCGACGGAATCGTCCGTCTAGCTAAGCCTTATTATGCATACGGAAACGTAATTGTTGTACGCCATTACAACGGATTGGAAACAGTCTATAGCCATAACTCCAAAAATCTGGTCAAGCCGGGAGACTATGTAAAAGCCGGACAACCGATTGCACTGACCGGACGCACAGGAAGAGCTACGACGGAACACCTTCATTTTGAAGTACGGGTAAACGGGCAACACTTCAATCCGAATCTGGTATTCGACCTGCAAGAACGGAAACTTAACAATCAATGCCTGGTATTCACCCAAAAAGGTGGCAAAATTGCAGTGAAGCCCGTCGAACTAATGCCTCATCAGTTTGCAGGAGACTACAGTTACTCACCTGCCTCCTGTAAAAACAAGGAACAGATAGAAAGCAAAAAGGAAACTCTGTAACCCCCTTTTCAATGCCCCTGCAAAGCTTCTATCAGAAGATTGATATTAACGGTAAACAAGCGGACTGATATCGCCAACAAAATAATACCGAAGAACTTCCGGATAATATAGATTCCGCCTTTTCCAAAAAAGCGTTCGATACGGGCTGTCATGCGAACGACAAAATAGACCCATATCATATTCAGTATTAAGGCTATCACAATATTGACATTAGCATACTCCGCCCTCAAAGATAATAATGTGGTAAACGAACCGGCACCCGCCAGTAAAGGAAAGACCAACGGAACCAGTGTCGCCTCCTTTATCGGTCCCTGATTTTTAAAGATTTCTATATCGAGTATCATTTCCAATGATAACAGGAAAATAACAAACGAACCTGCCACTGCAAACGATTCGATATCCACATGGAAAAGCCGTAGCAGGACATCGCCTGCGTAGAAGAACCCGATCATCAACAAAAAAGAGATAACCGTTGCCTTCATAGCATTCACGTCCTTACCCTTTTCTTTCAAATTAATAATAATTGGAATGGAACCAATAATATCAATCACAGCAAATAACACAATGAATGCACTGATCATTTGCTGAAAATCAAAACTTTCAAACATAAGATACCCTTTTAATTGCTCTAAAGGTACAAAATCTTTCCCAAGAGTCGACTGACAAATAGTAACAATCGCTTCGATGGATAACGTTTTTTCATACTAAATCAGAATCTCTTCACGAAAAAATAGCGACCTTTGCGTACACTTATATTGCTCCAAGCAAGAAAGTAATTAAATGTTGTCGGGAGATATGGATATAAAAACGATTTTAAAAAAGTATTTGGTATTTGTCATTGGATTATATTTTTTAGCTGCAGGAATCGTCCTGATTATACATTCCGCTTTAGGAACGACTCCTATTTCAAGTGTAAATTATGTGTTAAGCCTCAACAGCCCTCTTTCTTTAGGGACCTGTACCTTTATCGTAAACGTATTGCTGATACTAGGACAGTTCTGGTTAATCCGAGGGACGAAAAGCCGTCAAGACCAAATATCTATCCTGTTGCAAATTCCATTTTCGTTCATATTTTCAACATTCATAGATTTCAATATGGCACTCACTGAAGACCTGCATCCATCCAATTATATAACGTCGATTGCGCTGTTACTGTTGGGTTGTCTCATCCAGTCTATTGGTGTCGTATTAGAAATCAAACCCCAGGTTGCGATGATGAGTGCAGAAGGATTCGTCAACTACGCCGCCCGCCGTTACAATAAAGAGTTCGGAAAATTCAAGGTCATTTTTGATTTCACTTTAGTAACGGTCGCCATCATTTTATCACTGATCTTCACTCAACGGATCGAAGGAGTCAGAGAAGGCTCTCTGATAGCAGCCTGCATCACAGGCTATATCGTGAGTTTCCTGAACAATAAAATCATGACTCGAAAAATGCTTTCCAGGGTTTCTTCCATACTATCAAACCTCGCTTTCAATACGAATATTAATTGCATTCATTCCCCTCAGACCGCGTTCAAGTTCAAAAGTAACGATGTCGGTTTCCGAAATATCGGTCAGTGTATTATTACTAACATGAAAAAAATACTTCTCGTCGCTACCAAGGTCTTTGATAAAACCATATCCTTTTGATTCATTAAAATAATCAACCCTCCCTTTCAGCACGGTAGGTGTCTCTATATCTTCTTTTTTTGGGGTAGAGATAAGAATATCTTCTTGCTTAATTTCTTCTTTATTAGGATTCAATTCGGGAGGAGTCGATGTAATCACGCCGTTTTCATCCACATAAGCGATCATATCATCAAAACTATTCGCTTTGCCAAGCAATTTTCTGTCTTCTTTCTTTTTTTGTTTTTCGGCCCTTCGGGCTTGTTTCTTTTTTTCGTTTTCTCGTTTATTGTATGTTACGGATTTTGCCATTTATCTATATTTATTTATATTAATAATCAATCTATTTTGTAAGAATTCAGAGTAGAATGCCAAGATATTTCCGGTATATGGAAATGCAGGATATAAAAAATCCTGCCATTGCATTAAAGAATAGAAGCTAACTAAACTATAGGAGAACCATAAGACAGAAGGGACAACCTTCTGTCTTATATATCAAGAAATTAATATCGTCTGGAACTATTATAACCACCCCTTCTTTCGCGATATCCTCCACTTGACGGTTTTTCAGAGCGAGGGCGGGCTACGCTTACTGAAATTACTTTTTTCTCAAATTCAGCTCCATTAAGAGCATCGATCGCTTTTTGGCCATCTCCATCGTTTACCATTTCAACAAAACCAAATCCTCTGGATCTTCCTGTTTCTCTATCCATGATAACTTTTGCAGATGTAATTTCTCCATACTCTGCAAATAAATCATTCAAATCAGCATCATTAATGCTATAATTTAAGCCTGTAATGTAAATGTTCATTTAAAATTTTATTTTTAATAAATACTAATTAGGGTATGAGGAGGAAAATTAATGGAGAGGCCTACTTAATAATAAAGAAGAACTATACGCTAATAATACGTAACTCAAACTCTGACCCAAAGATAACACTATTAATCGAACCAACAACTATTACAACCTATAAATTCTCGTTTTTCTTGTTAAGACTGTCAAAACATAATTTCTATCCGGATCAGAGCTCCGTTTCACAGAGGTTGTTATCATCTCAAAAACTCCTAAACCGGACAATCAGCAAGAGTCTTTTTCCGACAAAGACACCCTACCAAATGATCATTTACAAACCCTGTAGCCTGCATATGAGCATAACAGATCGTAGAGCCAAAAAACTTAAACCCTCGTTTCTTCATATCTTTGCTCATCGCATCAGATTCTGGGGTTGTAACCGGAATCTCCTTCAACGATTTGAAATTATTTACAATCGGTTTCTGTTCAGGGAAAAACGATAACGTATAATTATAGAAACTGCCAAATTCCTTTTAAATCGCGATGAAACATCTGGCATTCGTGATCGTGGATGCAATCTTCAGCCGATTCCTGACAATCCCATCGAAAAGCATCAGCCGGTCAATATCATCCGAGGTCATCGCAGCTACTTTCTCAACATCAAAATTATAAAATGCTTTTTTATACCCTTCACGCTTACGAAGAATAGTAATCCAAGCCAATCCAGCCTGGGCACTTTCCAGAACAAGAAATTCGAATAAGGTTTTATCATCGGTAACCAATTTACCCCATTCCTCATCGTGATATTTCACATATAAATCGTCCGTACCAGCCCATCCACAGCGTCTATTTACAAGATCTTCCATCTTTCATAATTTATGATCTTCAAAGATATTTATTAAAGATGAATATACAAGAAAGGTTGTCTAAAAACTTATAGGCAAATACATTGAACATCACATTCGTTAATACGAAAAAAATCCCGAAACTTTTGAATTTCGGGATTTTTCTTTAATTTACTATTTGCTTTCGCGGTGCGTACGGGACTCGAACCCGTGACCCCATGCGTGACAGGCATGTATTCTAACCAGCTGAACTAACGCACCATTTCGTTTCGCGGCATCGCCGTGGCTTTATCTCTCAAAAGCGGTGCAAAGATACGGAGTTATTTTGAAACCTCCAAACATTTCGGCGAAAAAAGTGCTTAACCTGCTGCTATTCGCGAAATGGCTGGGCTGATCCACACAAAATCCGCCTGGTCGTTTCGGCATAGGTTTGAAAAAGTTTGAATACAGTGCCGCATGTTGCGGACAATTCGCTAACTTTGGCAGGCGAAGCTAGGATGTCGTTCGGACAAATTCCCGGAATGCCGGGACTCTTGTGCTGTGACGCCGGTTGACCGTTGTTCCTGTCGGGATGGCCGGCTGTTTTTAGGAAAACACCATATATTTCTGCATCCGCTTTGTGACAGTCTGCACGAGCCATACCCTGTCTTCTCGGTGGTGTGTGGCTGTTCATGCGAGCTGTCAGTTCCTGTCCGTTTATTTGTTTTAACCGATACAAAAATGCAGACGACCCATTCAAATGAAGCAAACAGAAAGACGGGGCTTGCGCCCGAATTCATCGTCCCCGGAAACGAGACGACGCCTCCTTATCTCATCAAGGTCATAGGCGTTGGCGGGGGTGGCGGCAATGCCGTCCGGCACATGGCCCAGCAGGGTATCAAAGACGTCGAGTTCATCTTGTGCAACACCGACCGCCAAGTGCTTGACAGCGAAGACGGTCTTCTGCTCTTGCAGCTTGGTTCGACAGGCCTCGGCACCGGCGGCGACCCGCAGAAGGGCAAGGAGGCTGCCGAAGAGAGCATCGAGCAGATCCGTCATCTCTTTGACGACGGCACGAACATGGCCTTCATCACGGCGGGCATGGGCGGCGGAACGGGCACCGGGGCTGCTCCCATTGTGGCCAGTGTGGCCAAAGAGATGGGCGTGCTGACGGTGGGCATCGTCACCCTTCCGTTCCTCTTCGAGCGGCCGTGGCAAATCCGCCAGGCCCTGCGCGGGCTGGCCGAAATGCGAAAGAGTGTCGACGCTCTCATCGTCATCAACAATGAACGCCTGCGCGCTTTGGAGAGCGAGGGCGACCTTCCGGTCATCGAGGCTTTCCAGAAGGCCGACGACATCCTTGCCGTCGCCACCCGCAGCATTGCGGAAATCGTGACTGTCCTCGGCATTGTCAACCGCGACTTCAACGACGTCAACACCATCATGCGCGACGGCGGGAGCTCCATCATCGTCTCAGGACGTGCCTCCGGGCCTCACCGGGTGCGCGAGGCCATCGTCAATGCGCTCCATTCGCCCCTCTTGCAGGAGAACGACATCACGCGGGCACGCAAGTTGCTTTATGTCCTCTATGCCAGCAGGGAATCCCCCATACGCATCAGCGAGATTGCCGACGTCAACCGTTTCACCGCCTCGTTCCCTCCGGATGTACGCGCAATATGGGGAATGTATGAAGACGAATCGCTCGGCGAGGACGTCAAAATCACCATCATCGCCACAGGCCTTGACAGCCAGCCGCCTGCTGCGCAGACGCCCGACGAACTGTCGGACGACGATATCATCGCGCTTTACTATGAAGGTGCCGTGCCGAACGAAACCGCATCCGACGCAGCGGATGAGACGGCCACTGCGACAGAAATTCCTGTCGCAGCGCCGGAAAATCCTGTCGCAGCGACAGAAAATACGGACAGGGCGACCGCAAAGGCGAGGAAAGCATCGCCCCTTCGTGAGCGTATCGCCCGTGTCAACGATCTTATCAACCATTTCATGAGCGACTGACAGCGTGACGCGGGAAGACGGCCGTCTTCCCGCGCCGCAGGATAATGGCCGTCGCGAACATAGGTTTCGCATGCCTGTCGTATCTTTGCAGCCACACTATGAGAAAGACACGGGAAATGTGGCACTGCTTCCGTTCTTCCTGTCTGGGCTTGTGGTCCGGCTTAGCTTGCCGTCGGAGGAAAAGGCCGGCGTGCCGGGACTGTCCGCGTGCCTTCCGGGGTGATTTTCATGACATGTGGCGGCGCGGGCAGGTCTGTTGGCCTGCGCCGTGGTGGCGCTGTTGTCATTCCCCGCTTTCTTCAATCCGCACGACGATGACGCGCGTTGTCGCGGCGGTGAGGGAGAAACGCTGGTCGGGCCGCTCGCCGACGAGCCAGGCGATGGCGTCGCCGCTGCAAACGACGCAGGCTTGCGCCTTGTCGGTGAGGGAGCGCTTGCGGTCGGTCAGGTAATCACTGACGAGTTTCGAGCCCTTCATGCCGTAGGGGTGGAAGCGGTCGCCGCGCTGGACGGGGCGGCAGGTGAGGTTTCCTGCACGGTCGGCGTCGAGGCAGGCCGTCGCGGCGTCGCGGGG
>ENA-ORNP01001980-ORNP01001980.1-human-gut-metagenome-genome-assembly--contig:-NODE-1980-length-18710-cov-2.887644_pt1 | contig 18710 bp, 25 predicted proteins | sample MGYA00242119_ERZ509030 | MGnify/ENA primary metagenome ERZ509030 (study PRJEB26280, sample SAMEA2338708) | human gut metagenome | biome: human gut; feature: human-associated habitat; material: faeces... | reverse complement strand
ACGCAAAGATTTGAGAAAAACGCTCGGAAATATCCTGGCTATGCACAGTTAATCAGACGTTTAATGAGAAAAAGGATGTACTATGACAACAGTATTGGATTTTGAAAAACCGATTATGGAAATTCAGGAAAAAATAGAAGAATTAAAAAAAATAAGCATGGAGTCCGGCATGGATTTAAATAAAGAAATAGAAACTTTTGAACAGCAGGCAGAAGATTACAAAAAAGACCTGTATGAAAATCTTAAACCTGCGCAAAAATTACAGATAGCGCGCCACCCTGAAAGACCAAACTTTCTTGATTATGTAAATAATATTTGCACAGATTTTATTGAACTCCATGGCGACAGAGAAGGGATGGATGATAGAGCTATTATTGGCGGTCTGGCAAAAATTGACGGCAAACCGGTAATGATTGTCGGAACAATGAAAGGTAAATCTACTAAAGAAAATTTGGAATACAATTTTGGTATGCCTCAGCCGCAGGGTTACAGAAAAGCGTTAAGGCTGTTTAAACATGCTAACAAGTTTAAAATGCCTATTGTTACCCTTATTGATACTCCGGGGGCTTATCCTGGTATTAGCGCAGAACAGACAGGACAGGGTATTGCAATTGCAGTTAACCTCAGAGAAATGGCTAAGCTCGATGTTCCGGTTATTGCTATTATTACCGGAGAAGGCTGTTCAGGCGGTGCACTCGGTTTAGCAGTAGCAAATAAGGTTTTCCTGCTGGAACACGCATATTATACAGTAATCTCTCCGGAAGGGTGTGCATCTATATTATGGCGTGATGCTTCCCGCGCAAGCGATGCAGCTGAAGCCTTAAAAATCACTGCTCCGGATTTGATGAAATTCGGGATTATTGACGGAGCAATCAAAGAACCTCTCGGCGGAGCTCACAATGATTATGAACTTGTTTGCAGCGAGATGAAAAAAACTATTCTTGAAAGCATTGAAGAGCTTTCTAAATACTCTGCTCCTGAACTAAAATCACAAAGATACGATAAGTTCCGTAAAATGGGAGCTTTTCTGGAGTAGCTTATGAGCTTATATTATGAATTACAAATAAAAATAAACCCTGATATTGAGGACATCGTATCAGATATTTGCTTTGAAAATCTTCCTTGCGAAGGCGTTGTTCTTGCTGAAGAAGAGTATAAAGACCTTGAAATGATTTCAACAACAGAAGGGACACTGCGTGTTTTTCTTACAGAAAAAGCTGATGTTGAGCATATTCTAAAAGAACAGCGCGAACTTCTTAAATCACGCGGACTTAGTGATGAAGAACTTGGCAGCTGGGAATTTTCATACGCGGAAAAGGAAAATGAAGACTGGTCTAAAAAATGGAAAGAGAAATGGGATGTAACCCATGTTTCTGACAAAATTACGGTTGTTCCGGACTGGATTGAATATGCTCCGCAGCGCAGCGATGAAGTTATAATTAAACTTGAACCCGGATGTGCGTTTGGAACTGGTACACATTCTACAACCCAGCTATGTATGAAAGCTATTGAAAAATATATGAAACCGGAGAACGAAATTGCTGATATCGGCATGGGTTCGGGGATTCTGGCAATTTGTGCCAAAAAATTCGGCGCAAAATCCGCATACGGCTGCGATAACGATGAAACAGTCATTGACGTGGCGATAGAAAACGCAATTAAAAACGGTATAGAATACCCTCCCCTTGAGGGAGGGTCGAAATCTTTGATTTCGGGGAGGGGTTGCCTCTTTGAATTAAACACAGCCGACAAAATCACCTATGAATTCGATTTTGTATGCGCAAACATCTTACATAACGTTCTTGCCAAAATTATGGGGGATTTAAAAGCCATAATGAAAAACGGTGCGTATATGGTTCTCTCCGGGATTTTAGATGAGAAAAAGCCTGTCGTTTTGGAGGCTGTAAAAAAACATAACCTTGAAATCATTGAAGAAATGCACCAGAATCAATGGGTTGCGATTGTAGTAAGAAAATAAGGGAGATATTGTATGACATTAGATGATGGCATGTCAATTGCTATTATATTTGTATTTTTAATTGGGTTTATCTTAATATTTGTATTGATTATTACAATTTTCAAAGACAGTTTATATGTGTGCCTGCCACTGGAATACGACAAAATTAAAGAAACTTACGGGCAACCTCAAATATCTAAAAAAGTTTATATAACTTTTATTGGAGGATTTCGTACACGTGGCTTTTGGGGCAATTTGGATATTTATCAAGACAAAATTGTCCTAAGCATTTTTAACAGAGCCATTGCAGTTACGGATCCACAATCATTGCAATATTCTAAGGTTTGGGAAAATCTCAGCATAGTAGTTGAAGAAAAATCCAAGATTACAATATCACTTTCTAAAAAAGATTATCAATTATTACAAAGCATATATCAGGAGAAACAAAATGTCTAAAACCGCAATAATTATACCTGCACGTTACGGATCGTCAAGATTGGAAGGCAAACCGCTTATTGAAGTTCTCGGAAAACCTATAATCCAATGGGTTTATGAAAAAGCGCAAGAGTCAAAACTTGCCGATATGATTATTGTTGCAACCGATGATGAAAGAATTTTCAACGCGGTAAAAGCCTTTGGCGGGGAGGTAGAGATGACATCTGCCGACCATAAATGCGGCTCCGACAGAATAAGAGAAGTCGTAGAAAGACATCCTGAAATATCCTACATTGTAAACCTTCAGGGCGATGAGCCTCTCATAAAACCGGATAGCATTGATGCTGTAGCAAGAAATGTTCAGGAAGATGAAAAAGCTGATATATCTACCCTGATTAGGGTTTTGAAAACAGAAGAAGAAATTAATAATCCGAACCTGGTAAAATGTGTAATTGATAATAACGGTTTTGCAATGTATTTTTCCCGTTCAAAAATTCCTTATGAGAGAAATACCGGAGTCGCAACATTTTACGGACATCTGGGAATTTACGGCTATAAACGTGAGGCATTGTTAAAAATGACTTCACTGCCGCAAACACCTTTGGAAAAAACAGAAAGCCTTGAGCAGCTAAGAGCTCTCGAAAACGGCATGAAAATAAAAACATCAGTAGTTGACTTTGTGCCGGTAGGTATTGATACGAAAGAAGATTTAGAAAAGTTTAAAAAAATTATTTCCGAAAAGTTATAAAAAGTGCTTGCTTTTTTTGTAAAATTAGGTTAATATAACGTTATAATTATTAAAAAAAATAAATATTTTGTAATATTTATATCTTAATTATATTAATTGGTAGTATAGGTGTTAGATTATTAACGTAAGGAAAAGAAAAGACTATGACAGAAAATGTTGAAATGCCTAATGATACAGAAGACCGTCAAAGAATTCTGCTCGCAGATGACGAAGCAAGTATTAGACGTATTTTGGAAACAAGGTTAAAAATGGCTGGTTATGATGTAGTAACAGCGGCAGATGGCGAAGAAGCTGTTAATGCTTTTAATAAATATAATCCTGATTTAGTAGTATTAGATGTAATGATGCCGAAAATGGACGGCTATGGTGTAACCAGAGAAATCAGAAGAACTGCAGATGTTCCTATTATCATTCTTACTGCACTTGGAGATGTTTCAGAAAGAATTACAGGATTGGAGCTTGGTGCAGATGATTACGTTATAAAACCGTTCTCTCCAAAAGAATTGGAAGCTCGTGTTAAAGCGGTTTTAAGAAGAACAAATAATAGAGAAACTGTAACTCCGTCCGGAAAAGTTACCAAAAATGTTATTACTACCGGTAACATTAAGATTGATACCGCACGCCGTCAGGTATTTAGAAAGAATGAAAGAATTCGTTTAACAGGTATGGAATTCAGCTTGCTTGAATTACTTGTAAACAATTCAGGACAGGCATTTTCAAGAAATGAAATACTTCAGCATGTATGGGCTTATCCGCCAGATCACAGAATTGATACCCGTGTTGTTGATGTTCATATTTCAAGACTTCGTTCTAAACTTGAAGCTGATCCTGCAAATCCGGAGCTTATCCTTACAGCCCGCGGAATAGGATATATGTTCCAAAGAATTAGCTAAAAAAAAAACGGCATAAAGCCGTTTTTTTGTATCTTTTAGGAGGGAAAATTTTGACTCAGCAAGATAAATTAATGACATCTATGTCTTTTTTGGAATGTCTTTTTTCAAACACCAAATTTGGAGGCACATTAGCTCTAATTTCACTTATCATTGCATTAATATTTTGGTTAATTGTGTGAAAGAAGAAAAATTAATATGTAATATTCAACAAAAAACCTGTATTGTGCAAAGAACAAGTAATTTAAATATCAAATCTGAAGAATTTATTACAAATCCCTATGATGTTTCTGATATTTATGTTAAACGCTTTAAAACAAGTCATTTTTATCGGACTTTCACTAGGCAATTTAATGTACGTGAAGAATATTATTATGCTATTTATTTTAAAAATATTGACGGCAGCTCAAAAAGAATCTTTAAGGGCAAATATATGAATAAAGATCAGGCAGAAACAGTCAAAAGTACTATACTAACAAAATTTCTTTTGAAAGACAATATTATAGAAGTTGTTAAGTCGTAGTCCTAAATTTAAGAATAAAAAGAGAATTGTATGAAAAATAATAACCAGAAGCGTCTTTTAAATTTATTATTAATTTTTTGTTTATCAATCCCGCTTATAATTTCTCTTTTTTCGATAGTCACATACAAAGAAATCATTGAATGCGATATGATAAAGGATAGCTGTACCCATACTGCTGTTACTATTTTCTTCAAACATAAAAAAAGGCTTCAAGAAAAGCCAAGCGAAATTAAAAAGATCAAAGTTGAACAGTAATCAATATATAAGCCGACGTACTATAAATATGAATACAGTCTCTACTCTGTTGGCGAGAAAGGATATACTGAGAGAATTCTTTTGTATTCTTATTTGCAAGAAAAGAATGCTTATAATGATGCTATTGCAATAAGTAAGCTATTAAAATCAGGAAAGTCTGAATTTAAATTTGTTCATTTCGGTTTTGCCAGAACTGATAACAAGTATTGAAACCGTATTTAGTTAATAAAAAGTTCTGGACAAAAAAAATTTACATGGTAGTATAATAAAGTAACGTATGGCGGATATCGTCAAGTGGTTAAGACCTCGGATTGTGGTTCCGATATACGTGGGTTCGAATCCCACTATCCGCCCCATTTATTAAATTTGCCTCTTAGGAGGCTTTTTTATTAGGTATAATACAGGTTTCGAGGATAGTAACGGAGGAAGTTAAAAATGGGTACGTACTTAATTACAGGCGGTGCAGGCTTTTTCGGTTCAATATTGAAAGAGGAGCTGCTTAATAAGGGGCATACCTGTGTTTCTATAGATTTGGAACCTGATGATTACCAGCATGAAAACTTTACTGCAATTCAAGGCGATATAAGAAACATCCCAACTCTGGAGGAAATTTTTAGCAAATACCAATTTGATGCAATATTCCATTGTGCTGCGCTTTTAGCTCATGTAAAAAAGGAACTTAAAAATCTTTGGACGTCAAATGTAGATGGCACAAGAAATATTGCAGAATTTGCACTGAAATATAATATTAACAAGATTATTTTTACATCAACAAATTGCCTTTGGGGTAAAAGTTTTGACTCAATGATTAATGAAGAAGAACCGCCGGAACCTATTGAAATTTACGGCAAATCAAAACTTGAGGGTGAAAAAATTCTGCTTTCTTACAAAGATAAAATTAACAGCGTAATTTTCCGCTGCCCTACAATTATGGATGAAGGCAGACTAGGTCTATTAGGAATACTGTTTGAATTTATTGATGAGGGTAGAAAACTCTGGATGGTTGGTGACGGTGAAAATAAATACCAGTTTATCTATGCAAAGGATCTGGCAAATGCCTGCATTAAAGCGCTGGATTACAATAAAACCGCAGTTTTTAATATAGGGTCAGATGATGTAAAATCATTCAATGAAGTTTATAAATATGTAATAAATAATACCGGCTCTAAGTCAAGACTTGTACATATGCCAAAAGGGTTTATGACATTGGGTATGAAAATATGCTATATGTTAGGCATATCACCGCTGGGTCCATATCAGTATAAAATGATTTCTGCAAACTTTGTGTTTGATACAACCAAGATTAAGCAGGAGCTTGGATTTGAACCTACACTAAAAAATGAAGAAATGCTGTTGAAAGCATACAATTATTATCACCAAAATAAAGAGAGCATAAAACACCGTAAAAATGTTTCAGCACACAAATCTGTTGCGTCTATGGGAATAATTAAATTAATAAAAATATTTTCATAGGCAAAAATATTTTTGTTTTGTTTTTATGCAGTTATGAAAAATAACTCAGTGTCATTTACTTCAAAAATACAGTTTGTTGACAGACAGTGCTTTTCTATGCTAAAGAAAAAGAATTATATTGGCTATAGACATAATGAATTAAATATATTAAAAGCACCTGAATTTTACTCCACTGAAATAAGGACCTGCACCGGAGGGGGCTTGGTAACCCCAAATGTTGAGGCAGAAGGATTTCACTTTTGGGACGATTTAACAAATAAGAAGAAATTTAATATTCTTGTCAATTCCATGTTTCGTTTTGTCAAAAACCCTGAAAGAGGTATTCTTTTAGGAAGTAAAGAGTTAAATAATGTGCAGTCAAAGTATTCTGTTGAACAATTCCAGAATTTTAAAAAAGTATTTATGGAAAAAGTAAAAAATATTACGCTATTTGAACAACACAGAAATGCAAATTCGCAAACCCACTATCATTATAATCTTGATACAGATACCTGGACTTTATGTTCATCATTTATGGTGCCCGGAAGTGGAAAAGTAAAATATATAACTAAACTTAATGACCTCAGGGAGTGTTTTGTAAATATATCAATAGCCGACGGCGACAGGCTTTTTATAGGTAAAAAAAAAATAAAGTTTTCTGATGCACCTGATATTTTTAAAACCCAAAAATAAAAATTATGAATCTTTTAAATGCTTAATGTGCTTATAAACATATAAAACACCGAGTATACCAAATACAAGAACAATAGCAATGTCAAATTTATGCCATATATGTTTAAAAGCCTCCATATTTTGTCCCATCTTTACACCCACAAAAACAAGAAGGTAACTCCAAACAAGAGAACCTAAAAATGTAAGAGTAAAGAAAACTCTTTTCCTTGCTCTTAGAATACCGGCAGGAAGTGAGATAAAAGTTCTTACAACCGGAAGCATTCTGCAAAGGAAAAATGCCCAATCACCGTATTTATCCACCCATTTATCAGCCTCTTCCAAATCTTTATGGGAAATCAAAAAGTATTTTCCATATTTTTCAATAAATTTTCTCCCGCCGAAATATCCAAGATAATATGAAGGGATAGAACCGAGCACACAGCCGAAAGCCCCAGCCCAAGATGCCACATGAAAGTTCATTTCGCCTTTACTAACTATATAACCTGCAAAAGGCAGAATTGCTTCGCTTGGCAAAGGAATATTACATGACTCAATTGCCATTAACAAACTTATTCCCCAAGGTCCCATTAGCGTGATAATATGTTCGATAAAGGCTACCAGATGTGTAATTATTAAATTAATAAATTCCATAATATTCCCTCTCCCTGATTAACATAAACATCTTACAGGAAACAAGGTAAAAAGGAAAGTTAAACAACTTCATTTGCTGAATTTATTACATCATTTTTAATATTCTTATATACTTCAAATGTCATCATACAATCATTCATAGCTCTGTGATGTCCTTTTGTATTAACATTGTAATGATTTGCAAGGCTTTCGAGCTTATGGTTTGGAAGAGTACAATAACGTTTTGAAAGATACATAGTATCAAGCCGGCTGTTTTTAAATTCACCGGAAAAATGCTTTTTCAGGTTGGCAGCAATAAATCTAATATCAAAACTTACGTTATGCCCAAGCACACAATCATTTTCAATAAACTTCATAAATTCCGGCAGTACTGCGGTAATATCAGGAGCACTTTCTACCATATCATTTGTGATTCCTGTAAGTCCTGTAATAAATGAATTTATTGACCGGTCAGGTTTTACTAAAGACGAAAATTTGTCTACAATACAGTCATTTCTTACTTTAATTGCAGACAACTCAATTATTTCACACTTGTAAGGCGAAAGTCCTGTGGTTTCAATATCCAATATAGTATAATCCGCAGGAAATTCCTGAAGAATTTCTGCTTCGTTTTTAATAATACCGGTCATGCTATTATTATAAACCGGTAAAAATTTTGTTTCAAACCATTTTTAAGCTTCTGAAGCAAATTTATTTTTTTGATATAATTGATAAAAACGGAGGTTATTGTTATGAATAATTTTGAATTTTACTGTCCTACAAAGGTCTTATTTGGAAAAGGTACTATTGCAGAGCTTCCTCGGCTGATTGATAAATCACAAAAGGTACTTATGATTTATGGAGGCGGTTCTATCAAAAGAAACGGAGTTTACGAACAGGTTAAACAGGCGCTTGAAGGCTATCAGCTATATGAATTTGGCGGAATTGAGCCAAACCCTAAATATGAAACATGTATGAAAGCAGTTGAACTTATCAAACAGGAAAATATTGATTTTCTATTAGCAGTTGGCGGAGGGTCAACACTTGATGGTACAAAGTTTATTGCAGCAGCAGCGAAATATGAAGGAGATGATGCTTATGAAGCAATTCTGGTTAGAGAAGAAGCTGTAAAAGATGCTCTTCCTCTGGCTGATATTATAACACTTCCGGCAACCGGTTCAGAGATGAATAATGGTGCTGTAATATCAAGGATTTCTACAAGCGAAAAACTTCCTTTCCACTCTAATCTGGTATTTCCAAAATTTTCAATAATAGACCCTCAGGTAACGTTCAGCCTGCCTGTACGCCAGACAATTAACGGAATTGTTGATACATTTGTACATGTAATGGAACAGTATTGCACATATGATGTAAATACTCCGCTTCAGGATGACTGGGCGCTTGGAATTTTAAGAACATTAATCAACGAAGCACCGAAAGTTCTTGCAGAGCCAAACGATTATGATGCACGTGCAAATATATTCTGGTGCGCAACCTGCGGGCTTAACTACTGGATAAGCTTAGGTGCTGTACAGGATTGGGCTACTCATATGATTGGACATGAGCTTACTGCTTTTTACGGAATTGATCATGGTCAGAGCCTGGCAATAGTTCTTCCTAGATTATTAAAAAATCAGAAAGTTTCAAAATCAAAAAAACTTGCAAAGCTTGCCCGCGAGGTTTTCGGTGTACAGGAAACTGTTGATCTAAAAGCTGCGGATAAGGCAATTGACAATATTGAAGAATTTTTCAATTCCATCGGTATGAAAACCAAACTTGCTGATTATGAAATTGATGCAATGGATGCGGCTGAAAAAATCAAAAACAGATTTGCTCAAAGGAATGTAGCTTTTGGAGAAAAGTGTAATATTACATCAGAAACAGCATTTGAAATTATCAAAAACTGTTAATAACTCGCTCCACAGTATTCTGCCGGCTCCACACCGAGTAAAGCTGTTCATATTTTACCGCTACGAAAATTTCGCACCACATTCCTTATAGCGGAATTTTCATGGATACAAAAAGAGGCTTTTAAAAGGCCTCTTTTTTATCTGTTATGTTTTAAAAGATAAATTCTCTCTGATGGAGCAGGGTGTGTTGAGAAGTAGTGCATATATTGAGGAATATTTTGTTTTTCATCAATAAGCTGCATAAACTTAACCGCGGCATTATTGTTGCCGTAAAGCTTTATGATTACAGAATTTGCAAACAAGTCCGCATTCTTTTCCTGTTTCTTAGAATATGTTAAAGTGTTAAAATTACTTACATTCTCAACAAGTTTAGTCAGACTATTGTTTTGACCGGATGTAAGCAGTGAAAGTATCACACCGGCGATTATTTGTCTTCCTGACCCTTTCAGATGGTCCCTGTGTGCATAATGCGCCATTTCATGTGCCAGCACAAATGTAAGCATTTGCTCATCTTTTATTTCACCCAGCATTCCTGCGGTAAAAAATATTGTGCCGTTTGGTACAACAAAAGCATTCAAATCCTTTGACGGATATACCTTAATATCAAACTTAGATTTGCCTTGAAGCTTTCTGTCAAAGGTAATAATTTCTAGCTTTTGGCGGTTTAGAAATTCAAGCTGCGATGCAAACTGATTTGATGGAGCTGAAAGCTGAAAATCCTCAGCTCCATAGCTCATAATATTTTCAATCTTTATTTGCGTCTTATCAGGCATATTGTCAATCCACACGCCTGCAATAAAATCAGCGCACATAAATACAAAAATACTAAGCACTATAATTCCCGCAACAAGAATAAAAAATTCCTTTAAGTCGCTTGTTTTAGATACATTGACATTATTCTCAATCATGGCAATATATCTTGCATCCATATCATCAGGATTATTGTTCATAAGTCACAGCCGTTCCATAAGCTATTACTGCACACTGAGGGACACTCTGCGGATTTTTCGGGTCATTTACCATAACAGTTTCAATTCTGGCATTCAAAATAATATGAGCACCAATAGCGCTCTCGCGCATTCTTAAAACAGCTTCACGTCTTGCTCTGTCCATTACAGATTCAAATGAAGTCATCCGCCCGCCGAAGAAGTTTTTAATATTTGAAACAAAGCACTTAAAATAATCAGCGCCTATTACAGCTTCTCCATAAACCATATTTGTTCTTTTAACTTTTCTTTTTGATGACCATTTCTTAACCCCAAAACTAACAATAGGAGAACGAAGCAGTACTTTTTCTCTTTTTATAAGTTTTTTAAAGTGATTTTTTTCAATAATAGAGCCAGTGCAAAAAGTCAAAATTAAAAGGACAATAAGTAATAATAAATCCATACTATTCTCCGGTAATTGCCTGTGCCTTAACAGCAGTACCATAAGCATAAACTTCAGCAGCACCAGCGGTTATAGCTGAAGTTGCAAAACGTACATTAACAATAGCGTTAGCCCCAAGCATTTGAGCCTGTTTTTCCATTCTGGAAACAGCTTCCTTGCGGGCCTGCGTAAGAAGTTCGGTATAACTTTTTAATTCACCGCCAACAACGTTTTTCAAGCCGGCACCCATATCAAGTATGGCATTTTTCGCACGTACTGTGCTGCCGGACACAAGACCAAACTGCCCGACTATCTTCATCCCCGGAATTGTTTCAATGTTTGTTAAAATCATATAGAAAATCTCCTTTTTAAGAAGTATATAATTTTAGAATACTATTTGAAACATATAAAAAGAGTATTTTATACAGCCGCCTTTTCTACTTCTAATATAGCCCTAAAGTCTTTAAAATCTTTAATTATAAGGCTGACGGCAGGAATATCTTTATACAAATCAGGGCTTTCCATAGAAGCAATAGCAACAATTTTGCCTATTCCGGCAGCTCTTGCAGCTTCGATACCAGAAACCGCATCTTCTACAACTACACACTCCTGAGGTTTCAACCCGAGTTTTCCTGCTGCAATCTCATAAATATCAGGTGCAGGCTTTCCTTTGATCGTACCATCTGAATATACAATTTTATCAATATCGAACCATTTTTCAAGGTTAAATTCTTTTATATAAAAATCAACATTACTTTTTTCAGACATAGTTGCAATAGTACGGGGAATATTATTTTCTTTTAGCCAGTCTAAAAACTCCTCAGCATACGGGGCAAGATGAGTATTTTGGGCATCATCTCTGCACATTTGCCTGTAAACAGCTTCTTTTTCCTGCCCGAGAGTATCAACCATTTCTTTTGAAGGTTTTTTCCCTATCAAATAGGCTATAATATCCTCATTTGTTCTGCCGAACATGTAATCGCGCATTTCTTCATCGGTAAAAGGATGCGGACGCAATCGTTTTGAAAACTCTCTCCAGGCTTCAAGGTGTTTTTCGGAATCCCAGAATAAAGTTCCGTTAAAATCAAATATAATACCTTTATACATCATGATGTCCTCTTTAAATTTTTTCCTGAATAATTTTATTATAATAATCTAAATATACTTTAGCCTGCTTTTCATTTTTAAGCATTTTATAAGCATAAGCAAGGTTGTAGTGGAAATCTGCTTCATTATTATTAAAATCAAGAGCTTTTAGAAAATATCTTTTTGCATCTTTATATTTCCCGAGCTTAAGATATGCACAGCCGGTATTGTAATAAGCATAAGGGAATTCAGGATTCAGCTTAATAACTGTTTTATACTGCTGAATTGCCATGTTAGGTTTATCCTGCTCAAGATAAAGGTTACCGAGGTTATAAGCAGCCTTATAGAATTTGCTGTCGGCAAGAAGAGCTTGATTATACATAAAATCAGCATCCTCCAGCCTGTTTTTATCCTGAAGAATGTTTCCAAGCAAAAGCCAGTTCATAGGCGTTCTGTTTTCCTGCGGAATTGTAAGCAGAAGTCCAAAAGCTTCTTCTATACGGTTTTCCGCATATAAAAGATTAGCCTGATCGTTAATTAAAGAATTTCCTTCTTCTGCCAGAGCAATATTACATGTAATAAATAATGCTAAAATAAGATACACAAAATTTTTCATAACAGGATTATACAATAAAGATAACATGTTTGGCAAAATTCAATAAAAAAATTTGACTTTTAAAAAACGTGAATAATAATGTTGGTGATGTCTCTTTTACTGGTTAATACCTGCCTCTACTCCTTGGGGCAGGTATTCTTTTAATAAGGATAATCACTTTTAAATTCCCAATTATCAAATTCCAATAATGCAGAACAATAAAGTGGAGAATTTATGCACGCATTCAACAAATCTTTTCTTGTCTTATTATAACCAATAGAAGATCTATTATATGGACACCAATTCCTGCCATTACACCAATAATTTTCAGCATCATCGCTGCAAAGCAAAAACACAAACTGGTCTTCAGCTAGAGCATTAGGTTTTTTCTCTCCATTTATATCAAATGTAAAATCTACACATTTACCTTTTTGAAAATAAAAGACTGAACCATCATTTAAATAAACATATAATGTATTTCGCTTATTAACAGAATCAATATTTGAGGTATAAGAAGTTTTAATAAATTTAATATATGGTTTCAAATACGTTTCAAAAAACTCTTTTGTATCAATATCATTTTCAGCAGTTGCGGTAGTCCACGCTCCAACTGGGCCGTTTGCTTGTTCCGACATTATTACGGCATTAAGCATCATTGAATTAAATTTTTTTAATTTTGAAGCAGCATCCATTCGCTTTATTTTGTTAGTTAATACAGGAAATGTCATTGCTGATATAATACCTATAATGCCGATAGTAATTAAAATTTCAGCCAAAGTGAAAGCTTTTAACTTAATTGAACAGCCCACGAATAATTTACCTCCCTTAACATATATCTTTATTAATACACATATATACCTATTATTACACATCCATTCCCTATTGTCAAGATAAGTGTGTATATTTAATAGTATTAGGAGCCTCTATGAGTGTAAAAGAAGATGTTAAATATTTGCTAGCCAAAGAAGCTATGACAATGACACAGCTTGCAGAAAAAATGAAAGAAAAAACAGGTTATTCATATAATTTAAAAGTCATATCAGATAAACTTGCACGAAAAACATTAAAATATGAAGAATTTAAAGTTATAGTTGATATTCTCGGTTATGACATTGATTACAAAAAAAGAGGCTGAACTATTTTCAACCTCCTACACACACTTTCTTTAAAATATTTACACACTACTTAAGAAATTTTACTGCTGCCGCTTCCTGATGCTGCTCCAAGCCCAAGACCTGAAAGAGCACCTATTACCGCACCTATACCAGCAGCCACGAGCGGTTTGCTCTTGAATACATTTTTGAAATATTTAAGAGAGGATAGCAGATACATTGAACTTGCACCTATAATGGCTCCGCCTGTAGCATTACCTGCATATTTTTTGCCTTTTTCAAAGCGGCTTACAGGTTGACCGTTTATTGCAGAAATATTTTCTTCTACTGTTCTTTTATCTGCTAACCCGAAACTTAATGTCTGGAAAAGTCCCTGTGTAAAAGAACCGTTTCCGTATTTTCTCAAATCATCGGTTATTCCGGTATTATAAATTTGTTTATATAAAGTTGTAGCTTTGTTTAAAAGCTGCTGAGGAGAAGCTTCTGAAGAATTAGAGTATGCTGCTTTAATACTTTCAATATAAGCGTTTAAAGCCGGAATAATTTGTTCCTGTTCATTTTGCATAATCTTTTCGTGAAGAATTTCTGCCTGACGCTGAATACCTTCCATCGGAGCATTAGCTTTTAAATCAGCAAATCTTGACCTTTCAGCTTGTCTTATCTGTGAATCATACATAAACTGCTGGTATTTATCCATATTCTGATAATATGAATCATAATTCAATCCGCCAAAAGGCATCATTGCACCCATTCCGTTAAGTCCGCAGAAAATGCTGGTATCCATTCCCAAGCCCCAGCTTGAATCCAGTCCCATCATATCGCCAAGCATAACCTGGTTCTGGTAGCCGCCCCAAAATGGCATATATCCAGATATTCCTGTAACTGCTTCGCCAGTCATTTCCTAACCTCCAAAATTGAATTTAACCTACCTTACTTATATAAAAACTTTTTATTATGAAAAATTGCCTGTACAATTTATTTATGTAATAATTGTTAATAATTCGTTACAATTAATATTGTGAAACAAACTTGCCACAATAGCTGGAAAAGGATAATATAATTAAAGTATGGAGATTTTTTCGTGCTGAAAATAAGACTAAAAAAATTTTTCTCATTTCTTCTGGTTGTTGCTTTTATTGCTTCAATCTTTATTTACCCTGACTGGTACAAAAAACAAATCCACAAAGTGCAGGGTATGTATTACGTATCAAAAGGTGATAAAGCTTTAAAACGGTTAAAATTTCAAAAAGCTATTGACTATTATAATACCGGATTAAGATTATACCCGGAGCATTACGGCGCATGGCTCAACTTAGGGAATATTTATGTTGCGTTTGAGGACTATTATTCCGCTGTAGATGCCTACGAAAATGCAATAAAATACAACCCGAACTATGTAATGGCAAGAATGAACTACGGAATTATTTCAGCGGAAAAACTCGGAGATTTTGACGGGGCAATCAATCAATATAAAGAAATTCTCGGGATCAGAAGGAAACTTGTATATATTCCTTTTGTATTCAGCAACCTGAGAAGCTATAAGACAAATATCGGTCTGGCTTATTATAATATGGGTGTAGCATACAGACAAAAATCTATTTATTTAAACGATGACTGGCAGTATCAGCAGCATTACCTTATGGAAGCTATAAAAGCCTACAAGGAAGCTGTTAAAATTCTAAAAAAAGATTATGATGCACGCTACAACCTTGCGCTTGCGTATCACCTCAACGGCGACTATAACAATGCAGGATTGTCATACTGTAAAGCTATAGAACTTGCACCAATGAATTATGAAGCACATTACAATCTTGCTGTTCTTCTAAAACATATGAAACATTACAAAGAAGCTTATGATGAAATGGAAAAGGCAAATACGCTTATTTCAACAAAAGACGGAATATCAAACAGGCAGCGCTATGTGTTTGATGTTATGAATGACATAACAAAAATGGTAATGCTTGAAGAAGGCGGCACAGAATATCTGCTTGAAAAATTCAATGAAGGTCCGGAAGCTAAGATTGAAATAACATATCTTAACGGAAAACTTATAGCTTCTGACGAACTTGATAAAGCAATATTAAACAACTTTAAAACCTGCACCTCAAAAGATATATTTCTTGATGATGAAGATGAGGATTAAACCTGATAAAATTACCCTTTAACTGCACCCTCGTTTTCACCTGAAATAAAATATCTCTGCATTGCAAGGAAAAATATTACAATAGGAATTGTTGCCAGTATTGAACCCGCAGCAATAAATCTCCAATTAGAGCTGAACATGCCCTGCAAATTATTAACCCCGACAGGCAAAGTATACATACTCTCCTTTGTTAACACAATACTCGGCCATAAAAATTCTCCCCATGAGCCTATAAATGTAAATATTGCAAGTACTGCCAAGGATGGTTTTACCATTGGAATTAACACTCTCCAGAAAACCTGCCAGACATTACAGCCGTCAACAATTGCCGCCTCTTCCATTTCCTTAGGAATTCCAAGGAACGCCTGACGCATAAGAAATATACCAAAAGCACTTACAGCAAACGGCATAATTAAGCCCACATAGCCCGCAAAATTATTAACACTGTCTACAAGATGCAGCTTCAGTGTAATCAGATATACCGGAAGCATAATAGCCTGAAAAGGTATCATAATTGTTGCCAGTATTGAGAAAAATGCGGCTTTCTTCCCCCTAAATTCCATTCTTGCGAGAGGATAGCCCGCCATAGCCGATAAAATTAAATTTAACACCACAGTTCCACCGGCAACTATCATACTATTTACAAAGTAACCGATAAAGTCAACTTTGTGCCATACGCCTGTATAGTTTGCCCAGGTAAAATCCGATGGAATAATTGCAGGCGGGTAAGCAAAAATATTCTCATCAGGTCCCTTTAATGAAGTTGAAATAAGCCATATGAAAGGAAATATCGAAAGCAATGATACTGCGATCAACACAAAATGTATGGAAAATTTTTCTAAAAATCGCTTCATAATTGATATTTATTCCTTTCAAAACAAAAAATATTTATTAAAGAAAATGCCATTACAATAACAAGTAGAACAACAGCCATTGCAGAAGCATAGCCCAGATCCAGGTTTTCAAAAGCTCTTTCATATATGTAATAGACAATGGTTTTGCTGGAATTAAGCGGTCCGCCCTTTGTCATAACATAAATCTCGGCAAAAACTTTCATTGCAGAAATTGCACTAATAGTAGTAACAAGTGCAATCGTAGGCATAATGTGTGGAATAGTCACTGTTAAGTGCTTTGTAAGAAAATTTGCCCCGTCAATATCACAAGCTTCGTAAAGTTCTTTAGGAACACTCATCAATGCAGCAAGATAAATTATCATATAATATCCAATGCCCTTCCAGATAGTAACCCAGACTACCGAATAAAGCGCCCATTTTGGATCTGTAAGCCAGCCTATCGGTTTTAACCCCAAAGAGGTTACAATATAGTTTAAAATCCCCTGATCTGCATACAGCCATTTGAATGCAATTGCTGCAACTACAATTGAAACGATTACAGGAAGATAAATTATAATTTTGTATAGTGTAACCCCTCTTATCTTCTGGTTTATTAAAATTGCAACAAACAACGGGAAAATAGCAAGTACCGGAACTGCAACAAACAAATAAATAAAAGTGTTCCACAAAACCTTATAAAAAATTGGATTATGAAACAGCTTCACATAGTTTTCAAACCCCACCCAGGAAGGATGATAAATACTAGTTGAGTAATCCTGAAAACTTAACAAAAATGTCTGAAAAAACGGGATAAAAAAGAATATTAACAATACAATCCCCGCAGGCAGTAAAAACAAATATGGAGCGTATTTCCCGTAATATTTAAACATAGAATGATTATATAAAATTTCAATTATTTTTTCAAGAATGTAACAGCCTAATTTAAGAATCAATTAATGAATAATCGTTAGGAAGTTTATCTTCAATCCTTTTCATCAATTCAGAAGGCTTTATCCCGAGAGCTTCACAAACAGTCCAGATTGAAATCAATTTCGGCTCATTAACCCCGTTTTCCAATCTGCTCAACAAAGACATCTGAATATCAAACTCATAAGCTAAAAGCCTTAACGATTTATTCTGGCTCTCGCGCTCCTTTTTAAGTTCCTGAGCAAGGAGTTGAAATATTATTGCTGACTTTTTTGAATTTGCATGTTGCATATATAGAAGTTTAATGCTATAATTAAGAATATCATTTCTATACATAGAACATGGAGGAATAATGAGAAAATACGCTTTTACACTTGCAGAAGTTTTGATTACATTAAGTATTATCGGAATAGTTGCTGCGATGACACTGCCATCACTCATAAACAAAGTAAAATATAAAGAACTTGAAACAGCTTTAAATAAAAATTATTCTATTTTACAGCAGGCACTACAACGCGCTCAGATTGATACAGGGGAAGTTATCCGTCCGGCTAATTATCAGAATACAGGAGGAAGTGCAAGAGCACCGATAAAACAATTGTTATTGAAATATATAATAAAGGCAAAAGACTGCGGGACAGGAACAGAGCAGGGGGCTTGCATTGAAAATGCCGGAATCACAGGAAGTGAAAATGTTAAAGAGATTTATAGAAATTATAACAATAAAAACGGAATAGATTATTATTTAATGGATGATGGTCAATTTATAACCTCAGACGGAACATTATTTTTAATAGAAAATTCTGCGACTTCTACCTCCAGTGTGCTGCCGATATATATAACAGTAGATGTAAATGGAATAAAGAAAAGACCAAATCGTTGGGGATATGATTTATTTACATTTGAATTAACAAACAGCGGGAAGCTGCTTCCAATGGGAGCTGAGGGAACACACTACACAGACATGTCAACGTATTGTTCTGCAACGAATACGGGAAAGGGAAACGGTATTGCGTGTACATATAAAGCTCTTACGGATAAGAATTACTGGAAAAATTTATAATAGTCCTGACCTTGACAAAAGCACAAAATGGTACATAATAAAAATATAAAGAAAGGAGATACTATGCAAAACTCAATTATAGCTTCAAAAGCTCCAGGGGGGGGGGGGCTT
>ENA-ORNP01001976-ORNP01001976.1-human-gut-metagenome-genome-assembly--contig:-NODE-1976-length-18754-cov-12.843681_pt1 | contig 18754 bp, 18 predicted proteins | sample MGYA00242119_ERZ509030 | MGnify/ENA primary metagenome ERZ509030 (study PRJEB26280, sample SAMEA2338708) | human gut metagenome | biome: human gut; feature: human-associated habitat; material: faeces... | reverse complement strand
TTCTGCTTTTCATGAAGTTGGACTCACTACTTTAGGGTTTAGCGGACAGTAATAATAAATTTACAACCTACATAAAGGGATTATACAAAAGAGTGCTTTTGGCTCTGTCGCCACTGTTGCGTTCTCTGCACCGTCATGCCCCACTGCTCGCAATGGGGATACTAATCACAACGGTGCTAATGGTGCTGTGCTACATTTATGACAACACCCCACATTCACTGTTGGGAAGCGCAAACATGGCACAACGCTACGAGATAGCCAAGACCGCTATCACCGGGGCATGTGACAAAGTGCCTGACGACGTGCTTCTTGTCAATATAGCCTATGACCGAGAGCTGGTGAACCATTATGATGAGCTGCAACCGGATTTTCCGGCGGGAGTGGTACCGATCACGGACCGCAAATTGCTCATAAAGTTTTTTGAACGGTTATCGGAGAACCCTACTTACAAATATATACTGTGCGATGTGAGGTTTGAACCAAATGTGGATTCGCCGGAACTTGATGATTCGCTGTATGAAGCAATTGCCATGACACCAAGGATGGTAATCCCGATGCACGAGGGGGAAGAACCGGTTGACGCACGATTGTTTGAAAAAGCGGGCTACTGCGACTATGCCGTAAATTTTGTGGAATCAAATTTCGTGAAATACGAGTTTTACAAAAACGGCAATCCGTCAATGCCCCTCAAGGCGTATCATGAAATCACCGGTCGCACCATGACACCCCACGGTCCGATATACACTTCGGGCAATCACTTGTGCCGCAAATGCGTGGAACTGAAATTTCCGGTGCGCATATATTCCGAAGGCGTAGTGCCAATAGACTCACTGGACATAAATTCCGGCACCGGCAGCATATCCGGCACCCGGCGAGTATATTACAATCTGGGATCCGACATTCTGGATATGGATATGGATCTTGCGGAAAAAGCCAAGGACAAGATAATTGTGATAGGCGATTTCTCGGGGTCGGACAATCATTCCACGTACCTTGGGAGTATGCCCGGCGCAGTAATCAATTACAATGCATTGTGCGCATTGCTCAACAATGACCACATCATATCCTATTCTGAGATACTATTCCTGTTCATACTGTACCTGCTGATTACCATATACATACTGCGAGGCCGCTCGGTGATGCAGACATTCATGCCTCATCGCATGCGCATCAAACTGATGCGCAGTCTGCTTCCAAGCAAATCCGGACGCAGATTCCTATACATGCTCCGGCCTCGCGGAGCAGCGATGGTGATATGGTCACTTGCCGGCATAAGCGCCTTTCTGTGTGCGGTGTCAGCCCTATGCTACATATTCACATCCATTATAATATACCTTTTTATCCCTACCGTTATTTTTACTATTCTCAAAAACATCGTAATCTATGTCAAACTTCGCAAAACTAATGTTCGTAGCCGCAGCCGCAACAAGCTTAGCGATGCTCCAGCCACTTCATGCTGAAACATATATAATAAAGAAGCTCAACACTCCGACAATACGCATAAATGACAAGGATCTGGGTGTGGGAGACAAATTCACCGACGGTTCGGTGATATATTGGGCATCGGGATCACAGGCCATGCGGGTCATGAGCTCACACAACGAGCCTATAAACCTGCGTGCCGCCGGCAATACCAAACCGGCCCGCATGCGCACGTTAGTGGCCGGATTGGGCAAACTGTCGTCACGAGCCAACTGCACATCTCTGGCCGACCACAAACAGGCATTTGAAGGAGTGAACGGCAAACCACAGGAACTGCTGGACACCATAACGATTGCCTCGGGATGGCGGCTTGATGACAACAACTATTTTGAGATGTCGGTGCCCACAGCTACCGGCAAACGTGTGGTCAGACTGCCTTACACCAACAATGGCGAAGTAATCATAGCAAGATCAATGTTTCCAATGGCAAAAGACAACGAGGAGCAAGAGATAACCGCCGAAATCACCTATACAAACGGACGAAAAGGCGAGACACGGCTCATCACCTCTGCCATGCGCATCAATTTGCTGCCGGCGTTACTGCCTGCGGAGCCTTCGCAGCAATAACCCCCTGCCCTAAAAGGCCATAAAAATCAGTGGCGTTGCACACAGTCGGGGCGTAGGCTGAGGATTTGCAATTTTTTGTACTGAGGGTGTGCAAATATGCTGTCTTTTATGTACTTTTGCAGAAAATTTGCCAAATCACAGCGATGAAAAAGAATTTTCCTATCTACGATAAATTCAACCTCTCCGACATCAACAAGCAGATGCTTGCTGAATGGAATGCAAAGGCTCTATTCGAGCAGAGTATGAAAGAACGTGAGGGATGCCCCTCGTTTGTGTTCTATGAGGGCCCCCCAAGCGCCAACGGCATGCCCGGCATACACCATGTCATGGCCCGTACCATCAAAGATATATTCTGCCGTTACAAAACCATGAAGGGATTTCATGTGAAGCGCAAGGCCGGATGGGACACTCACGGACTGCCTGTGGAGCTGGGCGTGGAAAAGAGCCTCGGCATAACCAAAGAAGACATCGGCAAAAAGATATCTGTGGACGATTACAACGCCGCATGCCGCCACGAGGTGATGAAATACACCAAGGAGTGGGAGACTCTGACCAACTCAATGGGCTATTGGGTGGATATGGAAAATCCTTACATCACCTACGACAACAGATATATCGAATCGGTATGGTGGTTGCTCAAACAGCTGTATGACAAAAAATTCCTATACAAAGGGTACACTATCCAGCCTTATTCACCGGCAGCAGGCACGGGTCTAAGCTCCCATGAGCTGAATCAGCCCGGATGCTACCGTGATGTGAAGGACACCACCTGTGTGGCACAATTCCTGATCACGGATCCCAAACCGGATATGACCGGATGGGGCAACCCATATTTCCTTGCATGGACCACCACACCCTGGACACTTCCGAGCAATACGGCCTTGGCAGTAGGCCCCGGGATAGATTATAACGTGGTGCGCACCTACAATCCTTATTCCGGTGAAAAGATTACAGTGGTGCTCGCCAATGCTCTCATGGGTTCATTCTTCTCGTCAAAGGCTGCTGAACTGCCACTGGAAGAGTACAAAAAAGGTGACAAGCTGATACCGTTTGAAATTGTGGGCCGCTATAAAGGTTCAGAACTCACTGGCATGCATTACGAGCAACTTATTCCGTGGGTCAATCCCGGAGAAGGAGCTTTCCGCGTGATTCCCGGCGATTATGTGACAACCGACGACGGTACAGGCATAGTACATATTGCCGGCACATTCGGTGCCGACGACCTGCGCGTGTCAAAGCAGAACAACATACCGCCGCTGCACATGATAGACCGTGACGGAAATATCCGCCCGATGGTGGACATGAAAGGCCGATTCTATCTGCTTGACGAGCTTGACCCTGAATTTGTGGCCAAGATGGTGGATGTGGAAGCATACACTCCGTGGCAGGGCAAATATGTGAAAAATGCTTATGACTCCACAAAACAGCCGGGCGACGAGACTTTGGATGTGGAAATATGCATGTGGCTCAAACAGAATAACAAGGTATTCAAAATCGAGAAACATACCCACAGCTATCCTCATTGCTGGCGTACAGACAAACCGGTGCTTTACTATCCGCTTGACAGCTGGTTTATACGCACCACCGCCGTGCGCGAACGCCTGATGGAGCTTAACAACACCATCAAATGGAAACCCCAAAGCACCGGCTCGGGCCGTTTTGGCAAATGGCTTGAAAACCTTCAGGACTGGAATCTTTCGCGTTCCCGTTACTGGGGTACTCCCCTCCCCATCTGGCGCACCGAGGATGCATCGGAAGAGATTTGCATAGACTCCGTGGAAACACTGTACAACGAGATAGAGCGTGCGGTGGAAGCGGGCGTTATGCAGTCAAATCCGTACAAAGAACGCGGATTTGTGCCCGGAGATTACTCCAAGGAGAATTATGAAAAGATAGACCTGCACCGCCCGTATATAGATGACATAGTGCTCTTGTCTCCGTCGGGCAAGCCGATGCGCCGCGAAACCGACCTTGTGGATGTGTGGTTTGATTCCGGCTCAATGCCTTATGCTCAGCAGCACTATCCGTTTGAGAACAAGGAAGGGATAGATTCAGGCGAACTGTTCCCCGCCAACTTCATAGCCGAGGGCGTTGACCAGACACGCGGATGGTTCTACACCCTTCATGCCATAGCCGGAATGGTATTTGACTCACGTGCTTATAAGACCGTGATTTCCAATGGTCTCGTACTGGACAAGAACGGCGACAAGATGTCAAAACGCCTTGGCAATGCCGTAAATCCGTTTGAAGCGATAGAGAAATACGGTTCAGACCCACTGCGCTGGTATATGATAGCCAACTCCGCACCATGGGACAATCTGAAATTTGATCCGGCCGGAGTGCAGGAAGCAGCGCGCAAGCTGTTTGCCACCCTCCACAACACATACTCATTCTTTGCGCTCTATGCCAACGTGGATAATTTCACACCCGACATGCCGGAAATTCCCGTTGCAGAGCGTCCGGAAATAGACCGGTGGATAATATCACTGCTCAACACACTCGTAGCCACTGTTGACGAAGCATTGTCGGACTATGAGCCTACACGCGCAGCCCGCGCCATCAACGATTTTGTCAATGATGACCTGTCCAACTGGTATGTGCGCCTCAACCGCAAGCGTTTCTGGGGCGGAGAGATGAACGCCGACAAGCTTGCCGCCTATCAGACACTATATACCTGCCTGGTTACAGTGGCGCGCCTGATAGCCCCCATTTCACCGTTCTACGCCGACCGTCTTTATCGCGATCTGACCGGCAACGAAGATCAGTCAGTGCATCTGGCCATGTTCCCCGAAGCTAACAGCTCAGTGATAGACAAAAAACTTGAAGAACGGATGCGTCTTGCCCAGACCATCACATCGCTCGTGCTGTCGCTGCGCCGCAAAGCCAACCTGAAAGTGCGTCAGCCGCTGCAGCGCATTATGATACCGGCCATTGATTCAGCGCAAGCCGAATCCATAATGGCGATGAAAGACCTGGTATTGGGCGAAGTGAATGTGAAGGAGCTGCAACTTGTGAGCGGTGATGACACCATGCTTGTGAAACGCGTGAAACCTGACTTCAAGAAACTTGGCCCGAAATTCGGCAAAGCCATGAAACAGGTGGCAGCCGCCGTTCAGTCAATGAGCCAGCATGACATAGCCACACTGGAGCGCGAAGGAAGCATAACACTGCAACTCGGTGACACCCCGGCCACCATAGAGCTTTGCGATGTGGAAGTGATGTCGGAAGATATTCCCGGATGGCTTGTGGCAAGCGAAGGCAATGTGACTGTGGCTCTTGACATAACCGTCACTCCCGAACTGAGAATGGAGGGCCTTGCACGCGACATTGTGAACCGCATCCAGAACATACGCAAAGACCGCAATTATGAGATAACCGACAAAATCGTTCTCACTTTTGCACCCGAGGCCGATGATGCCGACACTCGCGCCGCACTTGAGGCATATGGCAGTTATATAGCCCGTCAGGTGCTTGCCAATGACCTTATGATCGGTGAGGTGGCAGCCGATGACGCCGATGTGGAAGTTCTGGAACTTGACTCGCTGAACCTACCGGTAAAAATAGTGTTAGTAAAGTAAAACACAACACTAATTTTATCACCATCAAAGCATCACGACCATGAATGAAAAAACAAGATATTCCGATGAGGAACTGCAAGAGTTCAAGGAGATAATACTTGCAAAACTGGCAAAAGCCCAACAGGATTACGACATGCTCAAAGCCAACGTGACCAATTCCGAGGGCAATGACACAGCCGACACATCACCTACTTTCAAAATTCTGGAAGAAGGTGCCAACACACTTGGCAAAGAGGAGGCAGGCCGTTTGGCCGAACGCCAGCTCAAATTCATTCAGCATCTTCAGGCAGCGTTGGTGCGCATTGAGAACAAGACTTATGGCATATGCCGCGTGACGGGGAAGCTCATTCCCAAGGAACGCCTGCGCGCAGTGCCCCACGCTACAATGAGTGTGGATGCAAAAAACCAGCAACGCGGCAACTAAGCCTGCGGTGCCCACACACCTAACCAATCGTCATGAAGCAGCATAAAGGATTGTTGGCTCTTGGAGTTATACTCCTTGTCATAATACTTGATCAGGCACTTAAGATATGGATTAAAACCCATTTCTATTTAGGTGAGGAATACGTAATCACTTCGTGGTTCAGGCTATACTTTATAGAGAACAACGGAATGGCTTTTGGCATGGAGCTCGGCAGCAAACTGTTTCTGTCGGTGTTCCGCATATTCCTCGCCATAGGGCTTATATGGTATCTGTGGAAACTGCGCACGAACACGACGGTTAAAACCGGATACGTGGTGTGCGTGGCCCTTATCACTGCAGGAGCCATAGGCAACATCATCGACTGCATGCTTTACGGGCTGATTTTCAACAATCCCATTCCGCCGCAGGTAGCCACTCTGTTCCCGCCCGAAGGGGGGTATGCCACTCTGTTTCACGGGCGCGTGGTGGATATGCTATATTTCCCGCTGTTCAGCTTCACATGGCCGCAATGGATGCCATGGGTCGGAGGCGAGCATTTTCTGTTTTTTCAGCCGGTATTCAACCTTGCCGATGCCGCAATATCGGTGGGAATAATCCTCGTGCTGCTGTTTTATACGCGCTTCCTTGCCGAGCCTACGTTAAAAGCGCCGGAAGCCGATAGCGAAACACCGTCCGATACAGATGAATAAGCTCCTTGGCATATTAGGCGCAGCCATATTGTTATGCCTGACCGGATGCTCGCAACGCCCCAAAGGAGTGCTCAACCGCGAGGACATGGCGCAACTGCTCGCTGACATACATATAGGCGAAAGCGTGGTGGAAAACAATTTTCGCCACTATGGCACCGATTCGGCCAGAAGTGTACTGCGCCAGTCAATCTATGCCAAACACGGTGTTACAGCTGAGCAGGTGGATTCATCGCTCATGTGGTATGGCCGCAATATGGATCAATACATAGAAGTGTATGACCGCGTGACAGAAATCCTTAACAACAAAATAGTTGCCGCACAGGAACAGGCGGGATCCTCAACTTCCGATCTTTCAGGACAGACATTTTCGTTTGAAGGCGACTCGGTGGATGTGTGGAGCGATATTCGCTACAGACGTTTGGGGATGAACATGCCCTCAAACTATATTTATTTTTCGCTGCCGTCGGACCGCAACTGGGAAAAAGGCGACGCATATGAATTGCGATCAAAACTTTTGGGCGGCAAGGGTATGGCCGAAGCGGTCATCACCGCCGAATATCACGATGGCACGAGAGAATATGTGTCCACGCGCATGGGTGGCGAGGGATGGAATTCGCTCAAGATAGTGCTTGATTCGGCACGCATGCCGTTTAATGTGGCCGGTTACATATATTATGAACCGAAGGCGGGAGAAACGGCGTTTATTGACTCTATTTCGCTTACCCGCACACGATGGGGGGCACACCAGCGCGAAGCCCGCAGCCGCGTAAAGAGTTTCAAAAAGAAATCGCAATTGTGATACAGCGCATTCTCGCACACAATATAGTGTGGCAAGGGCGCACCTACCACATGCATATAGCCGAACTTGACCCCGAGACCGGTAAGGTAACCATGCGTGCGTTTGACCACGAAATTCCCTCCACCATATTCATTTCAGGCACCGTTCTGCTCATCATGGAGTGAATTTAAGTTCGTTGGTTGTGAAATTTAAAAATAATATTTATCTCTGGAAAAATCTAACGAATGAGGGGAAATAATGATGGTGGCACTGGTGTTCAGTGACTTATGAGGATTTATGATGAAAGCCTCTCCGAAGCAAAAGTGCAAGGAAATGAAAGGTAATGAGGACGGACGGTTTTCAAATCATTACCCAATAACGAGGTGAGTTTATATGTCGTTGGAGTTTATTTCTACTCTCTGCCATATTCTGCATAACAATGTACAACTCGCTGATAACTAATTTTGTAACCAAAAAAGATTGGATTATGCGAAGTACATTTAAGGTGCTGTTCTATGTGAATGGCAGTAAGGAGAAAAACGGTATTGTACCCATTATGGGACGAGTGACAATCAATGGTTCGGTGGCACAATTCAGTTGCAAACTGACCATTGAAAAAACGATGTGGGATGCCAAAGGCAATCGGGCAAAGGGTAAGAGCAAAGAATCGAGAGACATCAATTTGGCTTTGGATAACATCAAGGCTCAAATCATCAAGCATTATCAACGCATTTCGGATAGAGAAGCCTATGTAACTGCCGAAATGGTACGCAATGCCTATCAAGGCATAGGAACGGAGTATGAAACATTGCTCGGGGCATTTGATAAAGACAACGAGAGTTTCAAGAAGCGTATCGGCATAGACCGTGCTGCAAGTTCCTACAAGGTGCGTGTAAGGTCACGAAATCATTTGGCTGCATTCATCAAGAAGTGTTACAAGCGAAGCGATATTTCTATGCTTGAACTTACCCCCGATTTTATCAAGGAGTATGAAATCTATCTCTCTACTGATGCAGGGCTACACAATGGTAGTGTATGGTCGCATTGTATGTGGCTGAAAACAATCGTGGCTAAAGCACATTATAACGGACTGACACCAAGAAATCCATTTGCTCAGTATCGGGTAAATCAGAATATCAAGGAGCGACAATATCTTACAGAAGATGAAATCAAGGCTGTAATGACACATGAGTTTGCGGATAAGAAGTTGGCTTATATCCGAGACTTGTTCGTATTCGCAAGTTTCACAGCTTTGTCATTCGTGGATATAAAGGAACTGACTACCGATGATATTGTAGAGATAAACGGAGAGAAATGGATTCTATCCAAGCGACACAAGACAAAGGTGAATTTCCAAGTGAAGTTGCTGGATATTCCGTTGCAGATAATCAAGCGTTACGAAAGGTTTCAAGAGGACAAATTGGTGTTCCCAAATCTCAACTATTGGAATATCTGTAAACCACTGAAAAAGATGATAAAAGAGTGTGGTATTTCAAAGGATATTTCCTTTCATTGCACTCGCCATGGGTTCGCGACCTTGGCTCTCAGCAAGGGCGTTCCCATTGAGAGTGTAAGCCGAGTATTGGGGCATACGAACATTACTACGACACAGAAATATGCCAAGATTACCACAGAGAAAATAGACAAGGATTTGACGATGTTCGGCAACAGACTTAATCAATCGTTTAGTGAAATCTCAATAGCAATGTAACTATGGAACGAGCAATTATAAAAATCAGCGAGAATGGCAATGTGAATATCCCAAGCGCTAATGTTTGGATGTCTGAAATAGAATTGGTGGAGTTGTTCGGGGTAATCGCCCCAACACTCAGAGCTGCCATAAAAGCGATATACAAGAGTGGAACACTTTGCCCTGTAAGCACCCAACGATGCGATTTGGCTACCCCTGCAAGTTGGGCTACATTCTACAATCTTGAAGTGGTCATTGCTCTTGCGTTTAGGCTTAATACCTATGAAGCAAGCAGGATAAGGCAAAAGGTATTGGAGAGTTTGTGCAAGCGAAAAGAGAGTGGAACCAACTTGCTCGTATCGTTAGGATGCCAACCCCCAATGAACAAAATATTATCATAATTCAATAGGCAGAAGGTATTTAAACCTGTTTGGTTACATTACAACCGAAAATCTTTTATACCTTTGCATAAGGTTTAAGCAATAGAGAGATCAGACTATGAAGGATTTAACCGTTACAAGACCATTCAGCGAAGAAGATTACAACGAATTACTGCAACAGGCCGTAGCAGTAATTGAAACTTCTCGATTACGAATAGCAAAACAATTGAATACTATTGCGATGTCTTCCTATTGGGAAATAGGCAAGTTGTTAGACGAGAGAAAAGTTGATAGCAAGCATGGCGATAGTATAGTAAAGAGGCTATCCATAGATTTGAAAACAAAGTATCCCGACATGGGATTATCTCCGAGAAACCTATGGAACATGAAACGCTTTTATCTTCGTTATTGTCAATACGATACAAAAGTGCAACAGGCTGTAGCAGTTTTGCCGTGGAGCCATAATCTACTCCTTATGAGTTATGATTTGTCTCCTGAGTATATTGTATTCTATGCTAACGAAGTATATGCAAAAGGATGGTCAAGAGATATGTTGAATCACGCATTGAAGTCTGAATACCATCTTTCAATACAAGCGGTAGAGAAGTCCAACAATTTTGATTCCACATTGCCTGCTCAGCAAGCCGATTATGCCAATGAAGTGTTCCGAAGCAGTTATAATCTCGGATTCATAGATGCTGTTGAGCCATTGAAGGAATTGGAGTTGGAACGCCGCCTTGTTCAGAAGATTACGACTTTTATAATGGAATTAGGCAGTGGTTTCAGTTTTATCGGCAATCAGCATACATTGACCTGTAACGATAAGGAGTATCGCGTTGATTTACTCTTCTTTCACCGCCGACTCCGTTCTATGGTTGCCATTGAATTGAAAATTGGTGAGTTTAAGCCAGAATATGTGGGTAAGATGAATTTCTATCTTTCCCTATTGGATAAGATGGAAAAGGCTCCCGATGAGAACCCGTCTATCGGTATCATCTTATGTGCCGAAAAAGACCATTTGGAAGTCGAATTGGCTCTGCAAGATGTAAACAAGCCAATTGGTGTTGCCGAATATCAATACTTGCTTCCGAAGAATAAGTTGCAAGAATTGGTTGCCAATGAAATGAAAAAGTCAAGCAACGATGATGACTAATAGAACGAGACTCCCCCATTTTACTATTGGAGAGTCTCGTTTTAGGTTATATGAGCAACATATAATTGCAAAGAGCAGACAGCGAACCAACGCCATCTGCCCTATGATGGATTATTCCGCTACGGAAGCCTCCACAATCACCAATGGCTGTGCTTCCTTGGTGGCAGCATCCGTATTGAGGACATAGCGATAAGCATAGCCGTTCTCGGCAAGCCAAGTATTCATCGTTGTCATAGCAGTTTGCCATTCGCTTGCGGAGGTTATCTTGGTGGCACCATAGTTATTGTACTGGCCTTCAATATTCGATCCATTCGCATAGTCGTGATCGGAAGACCAATAATTGTGATATCTACTACCGGGAGTATTACCTGCTATTGCGGCTTCTTCAGTGGTAGTTCCGGTATTATAATTACAGCACGAGTATGTCAAAGCAGACCTGAAGTAACCTGCAATTCCACCGCATCTCCACTTTTCCGTATGTGTAATTGTACCGGAATTGTAACAAGCAATAACTCGGGAGTAGTTCTGGGCAGAGCCAATGATACCACCTACTTGGGCTTTGCCACTTACAGCAGCCGTATTATGGCAAGCAACTATCAATGCCGGAGCTGAATCTTTTCCCTCCGCACGGCCGACAATGCCACCAACTAGTCCTTCACTCGCAGACGTAGAGATTGTTCCACCCTCAACGGCACAGTTTTCTATTACGGACAAGGAGTATCCAACCAATCCGCCTACATAATTTCCTGTAGTTGTTACAGAAACGTCTTTCAGTTTCAGGTTCTTTACCGCACCATTTTCGCCGAGATAGCCGATAAAACCAGCATTGTTTGTTGTTTGATTTATTGTCATCCCTGTAATGGAATGTCCGTTACCGTTCACCGTTCCCGTATAAGGGGTGGTTTCCGTACCTACGGAAGTCCAGTTGCTGTTTTCGCCTTCCGCAAGCGGCAGGGTTATATCCTTTCCAAGCGAGAGGTTGGTAGCGGGATTTGCTTGTGCATAAGTGCTCCACGCTTGCAAGCCATCGGCATTATACGCCACGTAGGTAGAAACGTCGGCCATATAGTAACCGCAGTTCACAGTAATGTCGTCATCGGTACTTGCAAGCGCTTCACTCAGTTCATCCTCTGCCAAGTGTGTCAAATAAAGCGTCACTGTCTTGCCGGCAAGTGCTGCAGCAATATATCCCTGTCGGGTTTCATTAAGCGGACCTTCAACAATGATTGTAGTAAGACCATCGGCTGTAAATTCATTCATCGCATTCCGCACCATAGCATCGGTAGCAACATCAGGAATGGTAATGGTAGCAGTATTGTCGTTAATAACGGTAGTTACTTTCACTTCCGTAGCCTCGCCACCGTCGATGGTTGCACCTGTCCAATTCTTCACGCTGACCGTTCCCATCGTTACCATATCCTTGCCCACAGTAAGGGCGAACGAGTAGCTGTTTCCGGCAGTGGTAGCAGGGATGCCCTTTACGGTGAGGGTATGCACATCTGCTGCATCCGTGCTGCTTGTTACGGTAACGGTCAAGAAAGCGGTAGCGGTGGCTTCGGTAGTCGGAGCCAGCAACGCATAGAAAGCATTGTCTTGTTTCAAAGCTGTCACAGTGATGTCTCCCGTTTCAGGCTCTCCATCGGTATAGCCCTTGGTATTGGCGTGAACCTTGATGTCGGTTACGGAATAGCCTTTGGCGAATTGGTCGTTAAATTCCGGTGTTATCACCAACCGAACCATCTTACGCTGCATCTCCAAGTTGATGCTCCTGTCATCGCCTTTGGTCTGCGTGCCGCTGTATGTCATATAGTCGGCTTCGGCTATGGCAACTAAGTCTGTATATTCGGTAGGTACGGTAAAGGTGGTGGCCGAAGCATTGTTCTTTCCTACAGGATAGTAGGCGGTGACATTCATTTCGTTAGTCTGCCACTTCAAATAGGTTTCTCCTACGGGCTTCCAACCGTCTGTGCCTAATTGATAGGTAACAGGAGCTTGTGTACCTGCGGTAACAGAGATTTGGTCACCGGTGTTGAACTTGGCTTGTTCTTCGGCTGTACCCAACGGATTGCTACGGGTGAAGCCACCGGTCACATCGGCTGTGCCCACTTGGGCAGTGATGCGAACAGCATCGGGGTCGCTGAGGTACGAGGGAGCAAAATCATCGTCTTGCGTGCAAGCCACCGCACTGAGTGCAAGGGCTGCAAAGGCTATATGCTTGTATATTGCTTTCATATTCGTTCGTTATTATTCAGTTTCACCACTTAAATTATTATTATCACTCCAAGCCGAGGCAGAGAATGTGGCACTGCTTACGATATCCTTTCCCGCAGTGAGGGCGAGGGTGTATTTGTTACCTCCTTCAAGGGTAACAGCGCTTGCAGATGTCCACTTGAACACACGGTCGCCTACATTGAATGTTACCGTAAAGCCATCGGCGGCTACCGTCTGTGGCACGAGGATTACTTCGTACTCTGCGGTGGCGTTCGGTGTGTCGGTGGCCGGTGCGGTGTAAGCGTTGCAGAGCGGTATGATGTCTGTGGTAGCGGCATCCTCGGCAATCGTTGCCCAGCCTGTTCCAACCGTATAGTTGTTGCTGGCTACTGTTCCCTTGAACGTTACATTGGAAATCGGATTCTCTGCTTGGTTGAACTCATCGCCAAGGGTGATGGTCAGGATTACCTTAGACATAATATGTGAGAAGTCCACCGATATTCCGTTTGCAGATGGAGCAACCTCGGTGGCTGCCATCAGCAGATGGTCGCTGTTCTTCACACCTTCAGCCGTACTTTGGTCGGTTTTTGCTTCCAAAGTTTGTGCTCCTTCGAGTGAAAAAGTGGCTGCGGTAACACTGACATTATCCGTGCCGCCAGCCCAAAGAAGCGGAGATTCCGGAGTGTAAGTGTTAGCGTCTGTTGCCTTGGTCATCAACATATTAGGGTAGTCATACTTTTCGCCCACTTGGTCAATGCCAAGGTAGAACGTTTCCGGTAATACACTTGCACCCTCATATCCTGCACGTGTTGTCAACTCTGCCACACCGGCTGTAACGGTGATGGGCGTGTCCTTGAGGTTGTCCTGTGGAACAAAATCCTCATCGTTTGAGCAGCTTGCCAGCATAAAAGCGGCCGCTGCAAAAGCTAAATACTTAGTCTTCATTGCTTCTTAAATTTTTATATTGTTTTTACTCTTTTATTCTACATCATAATCGCCCAGGTGTCCGCCATCGCCCCATGGATCTACATCCACACTACTAACAGCAAATCCCTGTTCAACGGCCACTTCAATAACCTCCACCTGCGGAGCCTCGTATGCCTCACAATTCCTATACATATATTCTTCTATTAGTTGTTATACCATAGGTTGCCCCATTCACCACGGCGAGAAGCACTTTCCTCTGCTTCACCACCTCCGAGGCTTCCACCATCGCCCCAGCCACCTACGGTAACATCTCCGCTTGTGGCTATCATTTGTGCAATCTCCAAGTTGACGATAGTCATACTTGGATGTTCGTAACGCTTCTTTCCTTCTGCAATCATTTTGTTTTTTAGTGTTAATAGTTGAAATGAAAATACGGCGTTTCCAACATGGCACGGTGAGTGCCGACTGGTAACGCCGTATAAGGTGATAATGATTGAGGCTGCACCGATGGAGGTGCAAGCCATTGGTTGTCATATCTGTTATTAACTGTTGTCATACATTAAAATCATTCATTTTCTGCATAGTCTCTTCAAAAGAGACAAATTGTAGATAAATGTTAGTTGTATTTCAATCTATTAGCCACTTCGAGGTTGATAATTTGCTAAACAATACAAATGTTTTTTGCACCACCTATGATTTTTTTCTCGGTTGATATATCTCCGTTTTCAACTTTTTGCTTAATTTTGCATTGTGCAGACTATCTCTTTTGAAGAGTTTGGCTATTTTGCTAAACAAATGGTCAAACCAACGATTTCAGTATCATTTTATTAGCCTTATCCACGATTGCCGTATCAAGTGAAGCCAAATAAATCTGTGTAGTCATTTCAGAATCGTGTCCCATTCCCTCACTGATTACAGATATTGGCACATTTTTATTCTTCGCTACACTTGCCCATGAATGCCTTGCTACATACATTGTCAACGGTAGTTTAATTCCCACTATCTTACCAATTTCTTTGAGTTTGCGATTGATTAGATACATAGCATTTTGATATTGTGTGCGTTCATCGCCATTCATCGGCTTAATAATGGGTAAAAGGTAGTTTGAAAGTGGATTCTCGTATTTCTCCACAATCTCCTGCATACATTTCTCCCAACGGATAAAGAGTTGTTGTCCGGTCTTGCGTCTGCGATATGATAGTATGCCATTAGATAGGTCTTTCTTCTTGAGGTACGCCATATCAATAAACGACATTCCACGAGTATAGAACGAGAACAAGAACATATCACGGGCAAAGTCCAACGCTGGTTGCAATGATAGGTCGAGGTTCTTAATCTGCTTGATTGCCTTTAATGGAATGGCTCGCTTTATGGTCTTGTCAATACCTGTATAAACGTGTTTGAAAGGGTTACGATTGGTGGTCAAATTCTTTTCAACTGCACGATTATAGACAGCTCGGAGTATTCGCATATAGAACGAAGTGCTGTTCTTGGTTAGTCCTCTGTTATGCAAAAAAGCCTCATACATCATCATTAAATCAGAGTCAATATCTTCCAATAGCACATCTTTATCCTCTCTAAACTGCATAAAACTTTTGAGCGTACAACGATATGTTTCCGATGTGCGTTGCTTGCCCATCTGTTGTAGTTGAGCAATAACACCCTGCATAAAGTTGAATAGCGATTGCTCATTGGCTTGTTTTTGGAATGTAGCAATAACATCATCGGCAGTGTATTTTACTCGCTTGTTCTCTAGTTGGTTGATGATGCTTTGCAGCCGCTTAATATCCCAATCGATGCGGTCTTCAATGGATTGAAGGTAGTTCTGTCGGCTGTTATTAGTGGCGATTACAGCATTGTTATCCTCATTCCATTCGTGCATAAAGAGTCGGTAATCCGTCTTTAATTGACGGATTACACGATTCTGAATGATTTGATAATAGATTGTTCCCTCCTTATTTTCGCTTGTCGAGGGTCTAAACTTTACCTTGATACTTGCCATAGGCTCATGGTTTTGATTTCTTATTTGTGTTATCCTTTGGCTGTTGCTTGTCTTTAATGGATTTGGCTTTGCTCTCCTGTTCCTTGGCGGCTTGCTCTTTCAATCGTGCTTGCTCGGCAAGGGCGGCTTGTTTACGGACAGCTTCTTCATAAGTTCCCACATCCTCACGCATCTGCTCAATCTTTTGGTTATCACGGTTGAGTTCGAAGATGTCTTCCAATGTGGCTATCTGCTCTGCCGAAGCATCACCTTTCATCTTGATGTAGCGGTATTTCAGGTCGTTGTCAATACGGTTTTGGTTAGGTTTCTCGGATATAATCATCCAAGTAAATAGCCCCAAAATCAGCATCGTTTCTATCACAATAGTCCAAAAGACGAATGGGGTTTCAAAACCTATTCTATGATGCTTGAAATTGTGAACGCCTTCCTCAATTGTTGTTTTTAGCTTCTGAACTAACGATTTAACCTCGTCAGATTTTTGCTCTTGAATCTGCTTTAACTCTGCCAATGAGTTTAGCACATCGCCTGAAGATTGGGATTTATTGACAATCGCTTTTACATCCCTAACACTCTCGCTAATGGCACTGAAATTTGAATTAAGAACTTTAGTCTGCTCTTCAAGTTTGCGGTCGGTGTGTCTGCAATTAAGCCCTGTAGCATTGGCTACAAGAGCTTTAATCTCCTCCACTATTGTTTCATTAGCCTCGTCATCAACCACCGAATTACTATCACTTGGTTTAGTTTTCTGCAATTCGATTATACCTGTTTCGATTCTTTCCAAGCATCCGTAGATGCCTTCCATAAACGACTCATTGTCGTTGTTATAATTTTTGTTGTTCATTTTTTTTCAATTTAATTGATTATACATTGGGTTATTTAGAGTTTGAAACCTCTGGTTTTCTTCCTCTCTTTTTTCTTTTGTTTCTGCCAAGAAAGTACTTGCTCATCCTCCGGTGGAGCATCCGATGGAGTGAATAAGCCTAATCCGTTGCTCTCAATAAGGCTATCAGTAACGCTGAAATTTTGCTCTACTTCTTGTCTTATCGGTCGCTGTTTAGGCTCAATCTCTGTCTGTGCTTGTAGCTTATCCCATATCAATTGCGCTCTTAATTTCTCAAAAGAGAACTGACGACTGATTTGAGAAGCCTTAAATGTCAGACCATCTTTTTGGAATCGTATGCCTTGAACATCCTCAAATGCACGAGTGCCTTTTCGTCTAAATACAAACTCCAAGAGAATACCTCTGCGTTTCAACTCCTCATTAAACTCTCCCCAAGTCCGACTCCGTTTCAATGCAGCCTTTACAGCATTATGAATCTCATACTTCACCCGTTCAGGATCGTGGAGTTTCTTCACATTGGTCTTGCTCTTATCCTCTGCGTAGGTCAATCCGTATTTATCTTTCAGCTTCTTCGTAGCAATCTCATTTCGCTTAAAATCGTTCTGCGAAGAGATTACTTGACCATCATAATTGATGCGATTATAGACCAAATGACAATGCGGATTGTCGGTGTTATGATGCCTTACCAAGATGAATTGGGTATTCTTAATGCCCATCAATTCCATATACTCCAATGCGATTTTAGCCATAAACTCATCGGTTAATCGTGGTGCATCTTCCGGCTTAAAACTGATTGCAATGTGTCCTAACGGTTGCTTAATCTTCGGATTTAAGAGGCGCTGATAGTTGAAACTATCAATCATTTCTCTGTTGCTTCCGAGCAACACTCCGTCCGATTCAATGATTTCGGCATTGTCTTTCCCCATTACATAGCGTATGCATCCACCAAAGGATTTTCCCTTCTTGATTTTACCTATCATCTGCACCTCCTTTCTTCGGCTTTGTAGTCGCTTAATACCTCCTTTAACTTGGCAAGCAGTTCCATCACTATGTTCTTTGTTCGATAGAATCCCGTCTGATGCGACAGCTTTGTTAGCTGATTGAGGTTGTTTGCCATACCTATGAGGTTGCGGATTACGGCTGCATCCTCAGCCGAATGTTTGGCTACTATTCGTGCTTCAAAGGCTGCATCTCGAATGTACTCGGCAAGCGTGCGATTGGCATTCTTGCTGCGGTGCCGTAGCTTCTCATAGTCGGGCTTTGAAAACTTCACCGTTACCGACTTTGTAAGTCTTTTCAGAGTGCTTACCTGTGGTCTGCCTCTGGGCTTTGATTTGTTTGTTTTCTTATAATTCATCATTGCGATTTTTTACTTGGTTATTGATTTTCAATTCGGCTTTTCACAATCTGCGACCATCGGGAGCGGATTGCCTCCACCTTGAGGGTGGAGCGAGGTTTTTCGGGTGCAATGGCGGCTCGTCCGACATTTTTCGGCATCCCGAAAGATAACCTCGCTACACCCCAAGACTGAGGTCTTGCTGCTTCCACCGTCATTGACGGTTTCCGATAGTGTTCATAGTCATTTGGCAGTCCAACCTGCCGCTGTGCAGTAGGGTGGGCATTACGGCATTACATCCCTTTCCAATGCTCGAAATCATCTGCATAGAGTTCGATGTGATGGCGAACGATATTCTCCAGCAATCCCGACATACTCATTCTATCCTCACCGATTTTGCATGCAAACTTGTCGAGCATCTTACGCAACTTGCCACTGATGAATACCGGCTTGCGATCTTCAATCTTGTAAGGTCGCATAAAGGTGTTGCGGTACTCCTCTAACGAGAACTTGCGTTGTTTGCTGCTCACTCGGCGTTGGATGGGTTGTGTAGGTGGCTGTTGCTCTACCACATTGGTAGGTGGAGCTTCATCTGTCACCTCTGTAACGGAAAGCACTGCTTCCGTTTGGGCTTGTTTTGCTACTGATGGTAGAGGAAGTGGCTTGATGTTTTCAATAGAGAAATCCTCCAATGCG
>ENA-ORNP01001963-ORNP01001963.1-human-gut-metagenome-genome-assembly--contig:-NODE-1963-length-18854-cov-3.653811_pt1 | contig 18854 bp, 17 predicted proteins | sample MGYA00242119_ERZ509030 | MGnify/ENA primary metagenome ERZ509030 (study PRJEB26280, sample SAMEA2338708) | human gut metagenome | biome: human gut; feature: human-associated habitat; material: faeces... | reverse complement strand
AGGCATTCAGAGGTCGTAAGATGCCAATCGTTAAGGCAAAGATTGGACCAAGAGTTATGTCACTTATGTGTGATCCTAAGGTATTTGACCAGATTCCAATTAAGGCAGAAGTCAAGGCAGAAGTAAGTGGTATCTATATTGTAGGCATCAAGTCTGTAAGAGGTGGAAAGATTGTAGTTCCTGAAAAGAAAAAGAAGGGATTTTTTAAGAAGAATAAGTAAGGATGAGAGGCTGCATCAGCGGATTGCTGGTGTGGTCTTTTTTTATGCCACGAAGGTCAGGTGTGGATGTGGAGTTTTGCAATGAAAATTGGGAAATACGGACGAAATGGCTGGTTTTATATGAATTAGTAGGTTTATTGGACTTCGATATATTAGAGAATTAGGGATGAAAACCTACTAATATATCTGATGTGTGCGGATTAGTAGGTCGTTTTGTGAAATTGCTGGCTGATTTAGATGAAATATGAGCCTGCGTGCCTGGAAAATACCTACTAAATTCAATTTAACTTGCAAGTTAGTAGGTCATTGAAGTTGATATAATAAAAAATAATGATTTATTGACATACGAAACAGATTGAATAAGGGGAGTTAGTAGGTTTTTGCCAATAAGTAAGCAAAAAGACAACTCCCAACAAGCAAGGTTTCCCAACGGGAAACCAAAGCAAACTGTAAATTGGGTGAAGTGTAAGGTCATGATGGAGGTATGTTGTAGTTTCAGACCGTTGGAAAGGCGTCGGCACTTGGCAAACGCACCTCACGAAGTGAGGCAGTGCACCTAGTACCGCTACGTCTTTTCACGAGCGGGAGCGTGTCTGAAAGGACAACATACCTCCATCATGACCGCCCACTTCAAACCAATCTACACAAGTGCCTTATTTTCCTCGTACATCTTCTCAATAAGATCCTGCACATCCTTGGCAAGATTTTTTTTCTGCTCGCGATCCATGCTGGCGACATCGATTGGCTTGCCAAATTCAAGGACAGTGTGAGTCTTTTTAAAGAATGGAAGGTGGTCTTCTAATGCAGCAGCTGTGTTGTTCTGTACCATAGGAATAATCCTGCAGCCTGATTTTTCAGCAAGCTTAAAGCTTCCTGCATGGAAAGGAAGAACACCATCAATGCTTTTATTTCTTGTTCCTTCAGGGAATATAACAATTGAAGTTCCAGCTTTAAGGTAATCAATACCTGTAAGGATAGTCTTTAAACCTTCTTTCATATTCTTTCTGTCAAGGAAGAGGCAGTAGAGGTTACGCATCCAGTTGGAAAGCAGCGGGTAACGTTCCATTTCTTTCTTTGCAATATAACCGGTACGGATCGGGCAGCGACTGTAGGAAAGTACAATGTCAAAGTAGCTTCTGTGATTACCAATATAAAGGACTGGTGTGTCTTTTGGGACATTTTCTTCACCGATTATCGTGACCTTGGTTCCGGCTTCCCACAGAATAAATTTAAAAACTGCCTGGATAATACGAAGAGAGCTGATCTCTTTTGTTCGCGGTGAAAATTTTCCGATGATCCATTCCACAAAAAGGATTGGAATAGATAAAATCAGAAATCCAATGACCGTGATGGCAACAATAACTAAACGAATCATAATGAATTCCTCTTTCTGTCAAAAAGATGTCCTGCATAGCAAGACTCTGGTACAAGTATAAGTGATTTTGCAAATACTTGCAATAAATGTTTTATACTCTGCATAGAATACATACTGAAGAAATCTAATACCGGGAAATGAGAGAATTTATGAAAAAAGCAGCCGCACCGGGAAGGATTCGTCCCCGATACGGCTGTTCTTATTTCTGTGTATTATGTACGTTCTGACTCTGCAGCGCCCGCTCAGATTATGGCGACGCCTGCTTTCGATTGCGGTGTCTGCTCAGACACTTAGATTCCGAAGCTTCCGCTCGTTGTACCGTTGATCACATAGTATACTGCGCTCTCTTCCGGCTTTACATACAGCTCAACGCTCTTGAACTCTTCCGGTGCGTTGCCCAGGTCATACTGCCATACATCTTTGGCAATCTCAACCAGTCTCTCAGTTGTGTATTCCTTGCCTGCAAACTGAACGCTTACCTCAGTCTTTACAGCTGCTGCTTTTGTTGCGCGCTTTGCCGGCGCTTTCTTTTCAGCGGTTGCCTTTGCTGTTGTGGTTTTCTTTGCAGCTGTTTTCTTTGCTGCGGGCTTTTCCTCTGCTTTAGCTGCAGCTGTTGCTTCTGCTTCAACTGCTTTTTCTTCTGCCTTTGCTTCAACAGCCTCTGTCTTGGGTTCCTCGGTCTTTACTGCCGCAACAGTCTCAGCTTTTACGGTTTCTTTTTTATTAACGGGTGCCTTTGTTACAGTTTTCTTCACTGTGCTTTTTCTCATAATGATCTCCTCCTTAACACCCAGGTATCCATTCTCCTTGTCATATCATTATCTAGCAATTACCTGAATTTAGTGATTAGTTTACTTCTAAAACCAGATATTGTCAACCTTTCCTCTGTTTTCGCCGAAAAAATTAACGCTTTTTAGAAAATATTTTTACATTTTATTTATTCCGGACATCGGAATTTCGACAAAAAATGTACTTCCGGCTCCAGGCTCACTGGTAAGCCTTACACTGCCCCCATAATACGCCGTGATATGCTTCACAATCGACAGTCCCAGGCCGGTTCCGCCCATTTTTCGGCTTCTTCCCTTGTCCACCCTGAAAAAGCGTTCAAAGACACGTTTCTGATCCTCCGGATCGATTCCTACGCCATCATCCTTTACTTCTATATATACTGCCTCTGGCTCCTGCCAGATTTTTGTCCAGACATGTCCGCCCGGATGGTTGTATTTGATGCCATTGCTGATCAGATTTGATAAAAGCTCCCGCATCTGCTGCAGACTTGCCTGGAGGATCACATTTCCACATGAGCCCGAAATTTCCACCTTACAGGATGCCGCCTGTGGTGTCAGGGATTCCAGGACCTCATCCATCACACTTTTTAAATTTACCTTACTCAGCGTTACCTCCGCATCCTTGCTTTCCAGCCGCGAGATCATCAGGATATCATCGATCAGACTTGTCATATGCTCTGTTTCCTTTAAAATCCTCGCAAGGAAATCCTTCCTGGTCGCCTCATCCTTGACAAAATCCTGACTCAACAGCTCCGCATAGCCCCGCACGGACGTAATCGGCGTTTTAAGCTCATGGGAGGCATTACTGAAAAATTCCTGGCGAATTTTACGGTCCCGCTCCATCTGCACCATCTGCCGTTTGATTTCATCAGAGCGGATATATCCGGAATATCTCGCTGCAACTGCAACGCTTACAACAAACGCAACCATCATTCCGACAAGCAGAAGCGGAAGCACTACGATCATATACCGGAAAAGGCCGGTGTAGGGAATCGACATACGAATAATAGCCTTTCCATCCTCTGAAAGCTTTGCTACATACAGCATCTCCTGACCAAGACTTTCAGAATAACGGGTCGAACTGCCCTCACCCTTTTCAAGTGCCTCCTTTACCTCCTGCCTGTCAAGATGATTTTCCATACCGTCCACATTTTTCAGATCAGAATCAGCAAGCACTGTCCCGTCTTTTGCGATTATCGTAACCCGGACATTCGCATCCAGTGCAGAGGCATGAACCTTCTGTAGCTGCTCCTGCAACGGTTTATCCGTATCGAGTGTGTATTCGACTACGGAAATCGTCTTTTCCATCATCTCCACATTTCCCTGCCGCATCCGGCTTCCAAGAAAAAAAGACGAAACAATACTGCTGATCGCCAGCGCCAATACTAAGATCATGCCAAAGCGGACCAGTACCGGATTTTTTATCATAATTTTTTTCATTTCCCCATTTTTCCTTTTGCTTTCCTATTCCTGAGGCTTCATAAAACGGTAGCCGACACTGCGCACCGTTTTAATGTAGTGTCCCGCCTCTTCCCCCAGCTTCTGGCGAAGGGTCTTGATATGGATATCGAGCGTTCTCGTCTCCACGTCCGCCCGCCAGTCCCAGAGCTTATCCAAAAGCTCATCCCGCGATACCACACGGTTCTGATTTTCTGCCAGATAAACAAGCAGCTCATATTCTTTGTAGGTTAAAAGGACCTCTCTTCCATTTACCTTTACCTCCCGCGTTTCCAGATCCAGATGCAGGGCACCGCAGTCGAAAAGCTTCGGCTGTTCCGGTTCCTCCTCTTTGGTACGGCGCAGCAGGGAACGCACCCGTGCCAGCAGCTCCAGCACGCTGAAGGGCTTGGTCATATAGTCGTCTGCGCCCCCATCCAGTCCTGCTACCTTGTCGTATTCCTTATCCTTCGCCGTCAGCACCAGCACTGGAAGCTTTTTCCATGCATCGTTTGCACGAATTTTACGGATTGCTTCCAGTCCGTCCATTCCCGGCAGCATCAGATCAAAAATCGCCAGCTGGGGAGCTTTTACTTTAAATGCGCCAAGTGCTTCCTCCGCAGTTTCAAATGCCGCAGTCTCATAGCCGGAACCGTTCAGTGCCACCTGAACCAGATTTCTGATATTTTCATCGTCCTCTATAATATAGATCATTCCGGATTCTCCTCCTATATGCATGATACCCGCTGCGCATGTCGTGTACGATGTGCTGCACAGTGTAATCTCAGCTCCGTTCGATAAGCTCTGCCAGGTATCTGTGTGATATGCTCTGCTTTCTCCGCCATACCGTCAGCCCTAAATCCGGATCGCCGGTATCCCGGCCTCAGCTTCTGCCTTTACATAGTCTGCAACATTGACTGCATGGTCAGAAATCCGTTCCAGATTGCTTATAATATCCAGGAAGATCACGCCGCTCTCCGGGTCACATTTTCCTTTGGAAAGTCTGCGGATATGTTTTTCCCGCATCTCCCCTTCCAGCTGATCCACGCTCTGTTCCAGCACACGGACTGCATTTGCAGACTTAACAGAACCTGTTTCCCTCGATTCTACCGCAATCTGCAAGGACTGCATTGTCTGGGCGGAAATCAGTTCCAGATCCGCTTTTCCCTTTTTGGAAAAACTGCCGGAATTTTTCGATAGCGTCTCCGCCAGCTCTGCGATGTTTTCCGCATGATCGCCCGCCCGTTCGATGTCGCTGACCGTATAAAACAGGTTTTTCACCTGCTCCTGCTGCCCCTCTGTCAAGGAAAGATTATCTACCTCTACCAAAAACTCCGTCAGGATTTTTTCCATACTGTTGATATCTTTTTCCCGCTCGTATACCTTCTGCGCCTTCTGCGGATTTTCTTCTGACACGGCCGCAAGCGCAAGCTCCAGGTTCTGGCAGGTCGCATGCCCCATCACAGAAACTTCACGCACTACGGTTGCCAGCGCAAAGAGCGGATTTCCAAGCACTCTGCTGTCTAAGCGTTTCGCCATCTTTTTTGCTTCGCTGCCTTCGAGTTCTCCTGCTGTCTGGTCGCTGCCAGGCACAAGCTTTCCGGAAATCCATACCAGCTTTTCTGCAAATGGAAGCATCACAACCGTACAGGTAATGTTGAATACTGTGTGGAAAATGGAAATATCTACACTGTTCATCGTAGACGCTCCCCATGCCGGGAAAATCAAAAACAGCACGTACATAGCCACTCCAAACAGCACTGCGCCGATGACATTAAACAAAAGATGAATCACCGCCGCGCGCTTGCCGTTTCTGTCAGAACCAACGCCGGACAAAAGCGCTGTCACGCAAGTACCAATATTCTGTCCGAGTGTAATAAACACCGCAGATCTCCAGTTGACGATCCCGTTCATCGCCAGCGTCTGCAAAATACCGACCGAAGCCGAAGAACTCTGGATGATTGCAGTGACAACCGTACCAGTCAGTATCGCCAATACCGGATTTTTACCGAGCACCGTAAAGGCATTGGAAAACACCGGAGAATCCCGATAGGGCTTAATCGCGTCGGACATAAAGGAAAGTCCGATAAACAGGATCGCGAAACCGATCAGGATTTCACCAATTTGCTTCTTTTTCTCTGATTTTGTAAACAGAATAACAAATGCACCGATCCCTAACAGCAAAGGTGCATAAAATTCAGGGTTTAAAACGCTTCCGAACTCACTTAATGATACCAGCCACGCGGTGATCGTCGTACCGATGTTTGCACCCATAATGACGCCGACCGCCTGCGACAGATTCAGCATCCCGGCATTGACAAAGCCGACCACCATAACTGTCGTCGCAGAAGAGCTCTGAATCACTGCCGTGACGAGGGTTCCTACCAGGATTGCCATCAGCCTGTTCTGCGTCAGAAAACTCATCAGCCGCTGCATCTTTCCGCCCGCAAAATGCTGCAGGCCGTTTGCCATTACATGCATGCCGTATAGAAACATTCCCAGGCCGCCGATAAATGAAAACAATACCGAAATTCCTTCCAGTTGCATAACTCTCTCCTTTTTGATCTGATCTTCATTTCCAGCCCATTGTAACAGGCGTCCGTAAAATCTGCCCACCGTTTTTGTAAAATTCATGTAAAATTTTTTACATTTCCCGGCAAGATGCGACTCTTACGAGCATGTATTCTATTATCAGGAACAAAAAAGGGACTGTCGCACCGGACAGTCCACAATTCAGATCAGTTTCTACCAATTGCCCACCGCAAAGCAGCTTTTGCAATCTTTTATTCATGACAATAGAATGTTCGCAGAGCGTGCATTCTATTATTTAATTACAAAGAAATACAGCAGCACCAGGATACCGAGTACGATTCGATACCAGCCAAACACCTTGAAGTCATGTTTTTTGATGTAGCCCATCAGGAAGCGAATCACAAGCACGGATACAATAAAAGCAATTGCCATGCCAACCAGCAGGATCACTGCCTCCGCCATTGAAAAAGCAAAGCCGAAGCGGATCACCTTTAACAGGCTCGCCCCCAGCATAACCGGGATCGCCAGAAAGAACGTGAACTCCGCTGCAACGGTTCTGGAAACGCCGATCATCAGGCCGCCCAGAATGGTTGCTCCGGAACGGGAGGTTCCGGGAAAGATTGCCGCAATCAGCTGGAACAGACCGATGATAATCGCATCCTTATAGGTCAGCTGTGCCAGACTGCGAACTCTTGCACGTTTTCCTTTATGACCATTTTCTACAAGGATAAATCCGATACCGAACAGGATCAGCATCACTGCAACCGTAATCGGGTTGTAAAGATATTTTTCAAGGATATCGTCGAACAGCAGACCGACTACTGCCGCCGGAATGCAGGCAACAATGATCTTGAACCACATTTTCATGATGTCCTTTTTCACAATGCCGTTTGTTTTGGCCCTTCCGGTAAAATTAAACGGCCAGATCTGTTTCCAGAACAGCAGCACAACCGCTAAAATCGCGCCCAACTGGATGACAACCAGGAACATATCCCAGAATTCCTCTGAAACGTTCATATGAACGAACTCATTTAACAGAATCATATGACCTGTGCTGCTGACGGGCAGCCACTCGGTGATGCCCTCTACGATTCCGAACAGAATCGCCTTTAAAATTTCAATAAATGATAACATTTTCTGCCTCCTTTATTTTTCCAGAAAAGCGATCAGCTCTTCCTTGCGGCGCGCTGCTTCCTGATATCCTTCTTCATAAAGCGCGCGCAGCTTTTTCCTGTTTTTTTCGATGCGTCCCACTTCATTTGGGTGGGATGGCTGAATCAAAAACGCAGTGCCATTTTTTACCTCCGCTTCCAGATAATCCAGCTGCTGGTTATAGGCTGCTGCGCGGTTTGCCATCAGCTCGTATACCTTCGGATATTTCGCATATCTGGCTTTGATCAGTTCCAGATGCTTTGACTGGACACGACGATAGCCCACCTCTTTTGTCATCACAACGACATTTTTGCGGCATCCGTCCGTCACGGCATGCAGCAGTGGGATAGAATCCGCAAGTCCGCCGTCTAAGTACAGCTTTCCGTTAATCTCTACCGGCCTTGACACAAGCGGCATCGATGCCGATGCGCGCACTGCATCGATATTCCTGTGCATATTCTTCATCGGAAGATACTCGGCCAGTCCGGTTTCAATGTTGGTTACGACCGCGTATCCTTTACTCGGATTTTTATCAAACGTCTCGTAGTCGAACGGATTTAAGTGCTCCGGGATATCGTGATAACACATCTGGACATTGAAATAATCGCCGGTCCTTAACAAGCTCGAAAGTCCCCAATAGTTTTTATCCTCAAGATAGTCGGTAAAAACGCTGTATTGTCTGCCTTTTTGTCTGGAAAGATAACTGCACAGGCAGCACGCTCCCGCCGAAACGCCGTAGCATTTGGCAAAGTCGATTCCTGCATCCAGAAAAAAATCCAGCACGCCGGCGGTGTAAACGCCCTTCATCGCGCCGCCCTCCAGCACCAGTCCCGCCTGATACATCATAGATATGCGCCTCCTTGCTGCAAAACTCCTGCTGTCTCATTTGTCGTTTTACTCATTTTATGATATCAGGGCTTTCCATTCAACCATAGATTTCTTTCATCATTTTGCGCAGCACCGGCAGGGAACGCTCCACCTTCTCCGTATCGATGCAATATGCCATGCGGAAATATCCGGGACAGCCGAAGGAATCCGCCGGAACGAGCACCAGATCGTACTGCAGCGCTTTCTGACAAAATGCCGCCGCGTCTGCCTCCGGGGCTTTCGGGAAGATGTAAAAGGTTCCTTCCGGCTTCACAACCTCGAAGCCACAGTCCGTCAGGCATTCGTAGAGCAGGTTGCGGTTCTTTTCATAGACGGAGAAATCGGAGGTCAGGTCGAGCACCTTCGATACCGCCAGCTGCATCAGGGACGTCGGGCAGTTATGGCCGATTCCCCTCGAAATCTGTCCGCACATATTTACGATCTCCGCCGCATACGGACACGCCGGATTGACCGCCAGATAGCCGATTCTCTCGCCCGGCAGCGACAGCGCCTTGGAAAAAGAGTAGCAGCTGATCGTATTGGCATAAAATTTCGATACATACGGCTGCTGTTTGCCGTCAAATACGATTTCCCGATACGGTTCATCCGAAATCAGGAAAATATCATGCCCGTATTGTTCTGCTTTTCTCGTCAGAACCTCTGCCAGCTTTGTCAACGTCTCCGCCGAATAAACTGCGCCGGACGGATTGTTCGGTGTATTCACCAACACTGCCGCAACCCTCGGTCCCAACATTTCTTCAAACGCTTCGAAATTGATCTGGAAGCTCTTCGTGTCCGCCGGAACAACCTTTAAAACAGCTCCGGTCAGATCTACATATGGATGATATTCCGGAAAAAACGGAGCAAAGGTCAGCACTTCATCCCCCGGCACAGTCACTGCACGCAGCGCATGCGCGATTGCCGCCGCTGCTGCGGAAACCGGGAAAATATGCTCCGGTCCGTAGTTCATGTCAAATCTGCAGTTTAAGGACTCCGCAATCGCCGTCTTTACAGACGGGATACCGAGCGTCGGGCTGTAGCCATGCAGGGTCATCGGATCTTCCTTCTCAATCAGGTCCAGCAGTGCCTGCTTAAACTCTGCCGGTGCCGGTACAGACGGATTTCCCAGGCTGTAATCGAATACATTCTCTGCACCAATTATCTGCGCCCGCTTCGTCGCCTTCTCGGACAACTGCCGGATCACTGACTTTGCATCCAGCATTTTTCGATATTGTTCTGCAATCATAGTATTATCCTTCTTTTCTGCATCTTTGTGAGTTTGAAATCTGTCCATATTCTATCACACTATTTTTGACAGTTCCACTTTTTCTTCCACAGGGCATATGTTATACTGAAAAAAGAACGGATATAAACGTTTTTCAGCTGTTAAAAACACGGTGCAGTTCCTGCTTTCCGGCAAACACACCTGTAAATAGGAGGATTTTATGGCAACCTATATCGGGCTTGATCTCGGTGGAACCAATATTAAAATTTCTGTTTTCGATGATTTTTTTCATAAGCTCGGGGAAAAGCGCACACCCACCGAAGTTCGCTTCGGTTCGGAGCACGTCCTCAATCGCATTTATGATGCTATTCTTGCACTTCTCGATGAGCTTCACCTGACCTGTCAGGATATCACCTGCATGGGCATCGGCGTCCCCGGCATCCTCGATATCAAAAACGGTATTTCCCGTTTTTCTCCGAATTTTCCGAAATGGGAGGAGGTTCCGATCGTCGCCTGGATGGAGAGCCATCTTCATATCCAGACCTATATCGATAATGATGCACGTGTCAATCTCTATGGGGAATGGAAATTCGGCGCCGGCAAAAACCGTAATAACGTCCTGATGATCACCCTCGGAACCGGGCTTGGCGGCGCTGCGGTCATCGACGGACGCGTGATCTACGGCGCTACAGGTTCCGCAGGCGAAATCGGGCATATCAACATGTTCCGTGAAGGACGGGAATGCCGCTGCGGAAGCTCCGGCTGCCTTGGGCGCTATGTTTCTGCCCTCGGTATTTTGCGCACCTTTCGGGAAAAAGTCCAACTGGGACAGCACAGCATCATCTGTGACTGGGTAGATAATGACCTTGATAAGGTCACTGCAGACATGCTTTCCCGTGCCTACGATGACGGGGATGCTGTTGCTATTGAGACCATGAGAGAAACCGGAGAGCTGCTCGGCTACGGTCTGTGCGCCGTTTTCAGCCTGTACAATCCGGAAATCATCATCGTCGGCGGCGGCATGTCCCGTATGGGCGATCGCCTGCTTCAGTACACCCGTGAAATTCTGGACACCCATGCGCTGCGGATTCCCTATAGCTGCTGCACGATCGTCACCGCGGTTCTCGGAGACGCCGCCGGAATGCTGGGCGCAGCGGTCTATGCGAAGGAGCAGTTTAGTCAGAGCGCAGCAAACAACTGACAAAACTAAAAAACGAAAGGCAGGTGCGATACACTGCGGCAATCTGCGGTGCAGGCACGCCCTACAACATAAACGAGCCGGTACAGATTGAAACATCTGCACCGGCTCGTAACAGTTTTTAATTTATGACAATAGAATGCTCGCAGAGCGTGCATTCTATTGTTTACAGTTCCCCTGCAATATCCAGTCTCGTCGCAATGCTGGTCAGCAGTACAACGAGCGGCATCATAATTTCACACACCTGAACAAAGAAGCATGCGATATCCTCTGTAATTCCCCCGAAATGATGGAACGCCACATAGCAATAGTACAAAAATGCGAGCAGTGCACCGACCAGACACGGAATCGCTACCTGAATGTCGCACATCAGCATGCCCACTACAGAGACCACGATATAAGCGATCATAAATGCGATCACAATTCCTCTGCTTTTGCCTTTTCCGACATACAGGGAGCATTTGCTTTCCTGCGAATGCGGGAAGCATTCGATCGAAAGACCATAGAGCGCTCTGGAAAGTATGAAGCCATATGCAAGAACCGGCCAGCTGTCCAGCGGCATTTCGCTCCAAAGACCGACGATCAGGAAGAAATAGCAGACACAGATAATAATTGCGAAGTATCCGCTGTGGGAATCCCGCAGGATTTCCAGCTTGACTTCCCTCGGCTGATGGGAACTGAGCGCATCTACTGTCCGGAAGAAACCATCCAGAAACGCGCCGCCCGATAAAAAGATCGGAAGCATCGCACAGATAACCGCGCCCAGCAGATCTTTATCGATCAGATACGGGCTGATCACCTGCCACTGTTTTAGAATGAACCCGATAATCGCGCCGACTAGCGGTACGAAAATCAGAATATACTTCATATTTCTACGGGTTTTTTTGATCTGCCTGGCAGGAAAAATCGAATACATCGAAAAAGCCAGACGAAAACTTGCCCAAACTTCTTTCATACTATCGTGTACCTCTCAGATTTTCGGATTACTTCAGTACAACGTCATCCGCATGTTCGTTCCAGATCAGGCAAACCCATGTTTTTCCGCGATTTAGCCGGATCGGGTTACCGTCTGCATCCACATACAGCGCCGGATCGGTATCCGAATATCTTGACCAGGTTCCTTCTACCATCTTACCTCCGGTAAATACCTGAACCTTGTAATTGGTCAGATCTGCACCGGGCTCCCAGCCGCCGTGCACATCAAATGCCATATAGCCTTTGGAATCCCGGAACTCGCCGTGACAATACTGGAAAATAACGTTATCGACTGCCAGCTGTTCGCCGGTTGTCTCGTCAATATGCTTGTCACCGTACTGATAACGATAATATTTTCCGTCTTCATCGTTATATTCAAAATAAGCCTGCACATTGGAATAGCCGTTTCCAACACCGGTCTTTTCACCGCCGGGATACATCAGGACAACGGTATCGTTATCCGGATAGTCTGCCTTTTCGCCCAGAGGTGCAAAGGCAAATTTCTGCTTATGCGTATCGTGATAAGTCAGGCTGTATTCAAATTTCTCTGCCGCTTCTGCCAGTGCTTCACCGGTTGTATACACATTATGGGGTGCTTTCCGCTTATCCGTCCGCATGAACGCTTTGGAAGCCGGGCGGTCAATTCCTGCAACTGCGCCGCTGATGTTGTCCACCAGATCACTGTTTAACAGATCGCCGACATAAGGGGTAGCCTGTCCGAAATGCGCATAAATCGCATCGAATTCCAGTGCGCTGTATACAAAATAATCGCGGCTGCTTCTGATATAGCCGATCGTATCCAGATTCTGCCAGTTTTCAAACAACGGCATCAGACGGGTCACATCCGCGCCTTCCATCGGCGCTTCATAAATCACGGATGCCTGTCCGATTCCTGCCTGCGGGGTTCCTGCCTTGATATTGTTCAGCATAACTGCCATCGGGCGCTGTTCACGTTCCTCTTCGGTGCATTCCAGACCGGTCAGGTAGCTGGTCGGAACTGCGTCTTCTGTAACAATGCTTTCCGTCTCCGCTGCTGCATTTTCTGTTCCGGTTGTATCGTTACTTTCCGTTGCTGCAACAGCTGAATCCGTTTCAGGTACAGGGGTTGTTTCTGTCGCTGCAGAGCCACATGCACATAATGCTGCAGATAATCCCAGCGCCAGACAGAACAAACTGGTTTTTTTCATATATCATTCTCCTGAATATTTTTCTTTTTTGAAAAGGTTAAACCAACCTAGTTTAAATATTGTACTCCCGCAGGCGGTAAAAATCCAGCCTTTTTCTGCATTTATTACAATTCTATTACAAATTTACGGTCTAATTCTTCAGCAAATGCAATTTTACCGCAAATTTCACAATCATACTGCCTCCGGGAATTCCGAGCAGTTCTTTTTTCGACATGACGCCAAGCTTTAACGCCGCTGCAAAATACGTCAGTCCGCCGATTGCCACCGAAAGCAGCAGTGCAACCGCATTGCCGAGATATCCTTTCAGCACTGTCAGCGTCAGCCCATAATAAATACCTGCAACCACAAGCCCCATGATCGCAGAGGATACCAGCGGCAGGACAAACGTCTTCTCGATTTCCTGATGATAGCCAGTCGCTTTTTTCACCGCGATGCCATTTAACAGGCACATCATAAAAGAATATACCGTAACGGCGATCGGCAAACTGTAAATACCAAGATCTGTAAAGATCAGGAGGGCTGCCGCCACCACAGTCTGCACCGCCAGCGCAATCACCGCGTTTGTAACCGGCCTCGACGCCTTGCCGACTGCCTGCAGGATCGAATTGCTCAGTGTGGAAAGGGAATAGAACACGATGCTCGCGCCAAGCGCCGCCAGAAGGCGTCCGCCCAGACGGATGCTGTCCGTATTCGTATTATACAACAGCCATACGATCGGTCTGGATAATACCGTCATGCCGACTGCAGACGGAATCGCGATAAACATGATCGTCTTGATCGCCACGCTGATTTTGTGCCGGACGTCTTTTTTCTTCTTTGTCTCAAAGCTTCCTGCAATGCTCGGCAGGATCGCTGAAGCCATCGCAGACGCGATTGCAATCGGAATATTGGAAAGTCCGACCGCTTCCGTATCGTAAATACCGTTAATAATCGTAATATCATCATAAGAAGCGTTGTGTACCGATTGCATCAGATTCAGATACAGGGTCTGGTTGATCAGTGCGCTCGCATTATATGCAAACGTACTCAGCAGAACCGGCGTTACCATAAACAGAATGATCTTGAAAATCTCGCCGGTTTCCAGCAAATCTCTGGAACGATCCCGCTCTATCCTGCGGCGGATTATTTTCCGGTTCATATGGTAAATCATCAGCATAAACGCCAGTGCTATCAACACGCCGACGCCAGTTCCGACTGCACTTCCGACTGCACCCCACGCAGCACAGGTCAGCTCGTCTTCCCCAGCAAATATCTGCATCAGCCCCCATGCCGCCAGCATGCTGACCGCCGCATTTAAAATCTGCTCCAGAATCTGTGAAACGGACGTCTGCACCATGCTTCGGTTTGCCTGAAAATATCCTCTCAAAACGCCGAGCAGACCGGAAAAGAAAATTGTCGGTGCAAGCGTCCGAAGCACCATCGCCGCCCGTCCCGGAATCAGAAAATCTGCTCCAAAAAACGCAAACAGACTGGCGATTCCGCCCACGACAACAACATAAATAATCGAGCAGTGAAAAATCCGCTGCGCATTTTTGTACTGGTGGGTTGCCAGTCTCTGTGAAATTACTTTGGATACCGCCGACGGAATGCTATAGGAAGAGATCAGCAAAATCATCTGATAATAGCGATACGCCGGCGCATAATAGCCGTTTCCTGTCTCTCCGATAATTCCCGTCAGGGGGCTTCTGTACAATAGGCCGATAATTCGACAGATAATGCCGGCAGCAGCCAGAATGCCGGCCTGTTTTACAAAGGAACTGCCTTCTCCCTTATTTTTTGTTCCCATCCGTTACCTTTCTGCTCAGTCTGTCAGGCAGAAAGAAAGCAGATAATCCAGCCGTCTCTCTACCAGCTCCAGAACAAAAACATCCGGCTTTTGTTCTTCTACCATAGATTGCGTAAAAAATCCGTTCCAATGAGCCATATAGCAGTCTGAAAGGCTGCTCGCCACCGGTCCCGCCATTCCTCCGGCGAAGGAATCCCTCACCATGAACAGCTTTCTCGTATCCGGCGCATCTGAATGATACACCAGAGCCGTCGCATCGTCAATAGAGACTGCCTGCAAATTGTTGCCGTTGTAACCGGTCACGATATAATTTTCTTCCGCAGGCATATTTTTTTCGTAGTAGCTCTGCAGATTCATCATTCTTGCAAGATCATATCCGGAAAAGGTATCCGGAGTAAAGGTAATGTTCTCCACCTCTGGAAGCTCGTCTCCCAACTCCTTTAACAGCGCTTTCGCCCCAATATAGCCGCCAGCAGCGTTCCAATGCGTGTCATAGTGCCAGTACAGGGAATATTCCTTCTTATATTTCAGCATTTCCTCTTTCGGATATACAATACGGATATCTGTATTCTTCTTCAGATAAGCGATCAGCTGATCTGTCCGCGTTTCCTCCGCCTTTTTATAATAGGAAGGAAGATGCTCTTCTCCGTAAATCGTCTCCTTATTCGGTGCAATCATCAGGACAAATTCACTGCCCCGGTTGGAAAGCCACTGCTCCGATGTCGTGAGCTGCGATGCGATCTGTGCAAGCTGTCCTTCTGTAAACAGGTTCGTTCCCTTATAATCATCAATATCCGATTCCATGCTGTAAAACAGCCAGTTGTCCGAACCGATCACAACCTTGTCGTTGATGGATTTTTCACAAAACAGCTTTAAATCTGTCAGGCTGGAAAAGGAAATCAGCTGACTCCGAAACGGAACCGCCGCGTTAAACGCGCTCTCCACCAATCCCGGATAATCTCTGTAATTGTCCTTCGTCAGCTCCGGAATCTCTGTTGAAACCGTATTTTCCGTCGCATCCGTCTGGAAACGATCCTTTGTTACCGCCCACACAGCTCCCGGCATCAAAAACAAAAGCGCAAAGCAAATCAGCCATGCCGCCGCCATTTTTTTATTCATATGCATTCTCCACTCAGAAATTCAGATAAATTGCAGGGCTGTAGGTTCCGTTGACCAAAAGCAGCATCGACGCTGCGATCAGGAACATGCAGTAAACCAGTTCCAATACGCCGCCCTTTAATTTCTCCGCTGCCGGGCAGAACTTTTTGATGCCTGCCTGTATCAGCCCCATGCCAAGGATGCCGATGACCGTCATCACAATGCAGCGGTTTCCGACCAGCTCCCGCAGCGCATAGGTGCTCTGCGTATACTGCCACGGTGTCAACATCCTGCGGATGTACTGCAGCGCCGGCTGCAGATTTGCCACCCGGAAAATCACCCAGCCGAACAACACCACAAGCCCCGTGTATACATAACGCAAAAAGCCGATTTTGTCCAAAATTTTTTTAAAGCCGATCCGCTCCACAATGATGAAAAATCCGTGCAGCGCGCCCCATGCGATAAACGCTGTCGTCGCGCCATGCCATAACCCGGTCGCAAAAAAGACGATCGCCAGATTCAAATATGTCCGAGCCTTTCCTTTCCGGTTTCCGCCAAGCGGTATGTAGAGGTAATCCCTAAACCAGCTGCTCAGGGAAATATGCCATCTGCGCCAGAACTCCTGAATCGAACCGGACAGGTATGGATAATTAAAGTTTTCACAAATATCGAATCCGAACATTTTGCCCAGACCGATGGCCATATCTGTGAAACCGGAAAAATCATAGTAAATCTGAATCGCATACAGAATCGCCGCGCACCACACCATAACGCCTGTAACATTTGTAATGTCCTGCGCATAGATCTTATCTACACTTGCACCGACAATGTTTGCGACCAGCACCTTTTTACCAAGTCCATAGGCAAAGCGCCGAATTCCCTCCGCTGTCTTTTCCACGGTTTCCTGTCTGTTTGTCAGCTGCGGGGCAAAATCGCGATACCGCGCAATCGGTCCGACTGAAATTTTTGGGAAAAAGGACAGATACAATGCCATATTGAGCGGATTTTTCTCCGCCTCATAATGACCGCGGTATAAATCCATCAGATACGAAATCGCTCCGAACGTAAAAAACGAAATGCCAATCGGAAGCGGGATATTGCGCATCTCATGCTCGCTTCCCGTCAGCCGGTTCACAATCCGCAAAAAGAAGTCAAAATATTTATAATACCCAAGAATCCCCAGGTTTACCAAAATGCCCGCCGCCAGAACGGTCTTCGCCGCCACGCTTTCGTCCCGCTGACGTCCAAGCAGCAGCCCGATCCCGTAATTTGCCGCAATCGAAACAAGTAAAAGGACAATATAAACCGGATCGCCCCACGCATAAAACACAAGACTTGCCAAAAGCAGCAGGATATTTTTCAGCGCTGTTTTGCGCACGCACAGCCTGTCCAACACAAATACAACCGGCAAAAAAGCCGTCAGAAAAATCATGGAATTGATACTCATTCAAAAACTCCGATCTTATTCGCTGCCCGCAGCACCCTTGGAGCAGTGATCTGATAATCAGTCATCCCGCCTTTATGACGGATACTGTTGTCCTGATATCAGAGGCAAAAGAGTTTTTGATCCTGATATCTTTTTTATTGTAGCATACATTTCCTTAAATAGGTAGGGGAATCTGAGGTTCTCTTTCCTGAAGCATCTGCAAAGTTACAGTTCACACACGCCATTCGCAGAAACGAATCTGCGATACTTTCCGCTGCTTCGCAGTCATTTTTGTTCATTTGAAACTCTCCAGGAATGCTTCGCAGCCCTCCACGATGTCCCGGTACGCGGTTTCGAAATCCCCGGAGTACCACGGATCGTCAATATCGCGCGGATGCTTTGAGTAATCCAGCAGCCGATGGATCTTATGCTCCGGGTCTCCGCCAACGATTCGAAGCATATTTCGAATATTGTACTGCTCCGCTGCCAGCAGGTAATCATAATATTCGTAATCCTGCTTCGTCATCTGGCGTGCCCGCTTCCCGGACGGATCAATGCCATGCTCCCGCAGCTTCCGCACCGTCGGCGGATAGACCGGATTGCCGATCTCCTCGGTGCTGGTGGCGGCGGATGCGATTTCAAATTTATCAGAAAGCCCGGCTTTGGCCACAAGGTCTTTCATTACAAATTCCGCCATGGGGCTGCGGCAAATGTTGCCGTGGCACAAAAAAATTATCTTTGTCATTCCTTACACATCCCTCCGCAAGTCTTTATAATGCGATACATCGCATTATTTTTCAGCATCAGTTCTGCGTGCTTTTCACGCGTCTCTACGCTGCTCTCCATAACTTTTCAGCAAAATGGTGTAGTAATGGTGTACCAAACCGTGCTCTATCAACCTGACATCTTTCGCTCCTGCCGGTCAGACGACCCCGGAAAATCGACCAGTTTCGCCATCTGTTCTGCAGCGTGGTCATAGCTTGCATGGGTGTAGACATTCAGCGTGATGCTTGCATCGGAATGCCCCATCACATACTGCAGTGCCTTGATATCCATCCCCGCATTTGCCATGTTGGTGCAGAAGGTATGCCGGAACACATGAGGCGTGATGTGCGGCAGCGGAGCATCCGGGTACAGCTTGCGATACTTTTTCATCGCCCAACGCATCTCGTTCTCGATGTGCAATGCCACCTTCGGATGATCGTTTTTATCCAGCAGCAGAAATCCACTGTAACCATCAATGATGACCTCATTTTTCAGCCGTTTGCGGTTTGCAAGCAGGTTCTGCAAGCTCTGGAACACGTCCTCCGTCATCGGGATAAACCGGCGGCCACACTCTGTCTTGGTTTTCTCAACGTAGTATTTGCCGCCGCTCTCCCGGATCAGTTGATGGTCCACACGGATCCTGCGGTTTTGAAAATCCAGATCCTGCAGGGTCAGACCGCAGAATTCGCTGACACGCATTCCGGTTCCCAGCAGCACTACAAATTCATCGTAGTACTTGGCGTAGCTCTTGTCCTCTCGGATGAAGTTCATCCAAACCTTCTGCTGTTTCTCGGTCAGTGAAATGCGTTTCTGCGAATCGTT